>Ga0180433_10000998_pt1 | contig 47859 bp, 44 predicted proteins | sample SS_ome_8_FD_132980 | JGI IMG/M metagenome (GOLD analysis project Ga0180433, IMG submission 132980) | Hypersaline lake sediment archaeal communities from the Salton Sea, California, USA - SS_1_D_1 metaG | ecosystem: Environmental > Aquatic > Non-marine Saline and Alkaline > Hypersaline >...
GGCGGCATGACTGTATGTGATTTTGAGCTTTTTTGCCGGTTTTCAAGAGAGAATCCGGGTACATGATCGGCCCAATGTATATTTCTACAATTCGGGTTTTCGAACTCTCGTGAATTATTCAGGGTAAGAGGAAATTATTCACCTTTTGACCTGAGTTGAGCGATTGTTGAGCATGCTGTAGATGCAAGGCACAGGGAACGCTGCTGTAGTGGACTACCGCAAGTTCCCTGTAACGAAGCAGATGCAGCATGACCGACAATCCCATAGGGTTTCAACACATGCGATTTTTCTGCATTATGGTCGCACTACCCATCAGGTGAGATGTTCGCTGTAAGAAAATTCAGCATAACGCCTTATACAGTATAAAGTTGACACCATAAAGCATTTGTTGAAACGATCAACTCAGGTTTGACCTGTTTGATTTTCCTGATCCTTTCAATCTCACCATGAATATGTATATCTTGCTGTATAACAACTCGTTACTTTAACCCTCCTGCCATGCGTGCTTTTTTTGAGTTTGAAAAACACCAGACAGATTATCAGACGGAAATCCTTGCGGGATTGACCACTTTTTTTACTGTCGCCTACATTATCGTCGTCAATCCGGCAATTCTTTCAGCTGCGGGTATTCCAAGAGAGGCGTCCGTCATCGCGACTATCCTGACGGCGATTTTCGGAACCCTCCTGATGGGCCTCTACGCAAAACGACCGTTTGCCGTCGCCCCGTATATGGGTGAAAATGCTTTTATCGCCTATACCGTGGTTCAGGCCCTGGGCTATTCATGGCAGACAGCGCTTGCTTCGATCTTTATAAGCGGGGTACTGTTCACCATTCTTACTCTTTCGGGTCTCAGAGAGTGGCTTGCAAAAGCGGTTCCAAGGACACTGAAACACAGTTTTTCCGTCGGCATCGGTCTTTTTCTCGCTTTCATCGGCTTCAATGATATGGGACTGGTGACTCTCGGCGTTCCCGACGCTCCGGTGAGAATGGGAGATCTTTCCCATATCACCACCATAGTCAGTGTGGCGGGACTGCTTCTCATAACCGTCCTGCTTATCCTGAGGACCACGGGCGCCATCCTGATAGGCATTCTTTTTACCACCGCACTCTTCATCGTGCTGAACATCATTCCTTTTCCCGAGACGCTTGTAAGCCTGCCTCCTTCATTAGCGCCTGTTTTTATGCAGATAGATTTTCAAGGGGCGATGACCTGGGGATTCATCGGGGTTATAACCAGTGTGCTCATCATGGACTTTGTCGATACTATGGGGACTCTCATCGGTCTTTCATCACGGGCAAATCTGCTTGATGAAGAAGAAAATCTTCCGCAAATTGAAAAACCCATGCTTGTAGACGCTCTTTCGACTATAGCCGCGTCACTGTTCGGCACCACAACCGCAGGAGTCTATATCGAATCTGCCGCAGGGATAGAGCAGGGGGGAAAAACAGGATTGACGGCTGTTGTCGTTGCCGTCCTGTTTGCGTGCGCCCTGTTTTTTTCACCGCTTCTGACCATTGTGCCGCCTCAAGCCTACGGACCGGCTCTGGTAGTCGTGGGCATGTTCATGCTGCAGCCGGTGACCCGCTTTGATTTTGACGACTACAGTGAGCTTATGCCGGGCTTTCTCACCGTAGCGCTTATGATTTTCACATTCAACATCGGCATAGGCATTACTGCAGGTTTCATTGCCTATGTATCCATAAAGGTTCTGACAGGCAGGATTCGCGAAATATCGACCGGGATGTGGATACTTGCCGTTCTTTCGCTGACATTTTACCTGTTTTATCCCTATCACTGACGAGACCCGACTACCATGAAAAGATCCGTATTGAGAATAGCGCAAACCGACTGTGTTCTGGCAAATTTCGAAGAGAACCTTGAGCGGCACGGAACGTTGATTGAAGACGCGATACAGGACAACGTCGATGTCATAGCATTTCCCGAACTCTCCCTTACCGGTTACAATGTTCAGGATGCCGCTCAGGATATCGCCCTGCACATCAACGATCCTGCGCTTGATTCCCTGAGAGAACTGAGCAAAAAAATCACGATTATTTGCGGAGGGATCGAACTCAGTGACGATTACGGAGTCTACAATTCCGCATTTCTCTTTGAGGATGGTCTGACACAGAGCGCACACAGGAAGATTTACCTGCCTACCTATGGAATGTTTGAAGAGCTCCGATACTTTTCAGCAGGCCAGAAAGTTGAAGCGATCAACTCAAGAAGACTTGGCAAAATCGGCATCGCTATCTGCGAGGACCTGTGGCATGTTTCGATACCCTATCTGCTTGCCAACCAGGGAGCCAAACTCCTGTTTGTGCTCATGTCCAGCCCTCTCCGCCTCACCCCCGGCGAAACACAGCCTGCTATTGTAACACAGTGGCAGCATATCATCAGCACCTACTCGTTCCTGTTCAGCACTCACGTCGCCTGCATCAACCGTGTTGGAAACGAGGATAGTTTTACCTACTGGGGAAACTCCTCTGTAGCCGGACCTGACGGATCATTCCTTGCGACAGCCCCTCTGTTCGATGAACACACTATGGATATCACCATTGATCCGGACGCTGTCAAACAGGCTCGTCTGCTCTCTTCACATTTTCTTGACGAGGACCTGCGCCTGTTTTCCTCCGAACTCCGGGACATCATGCTCTGCAGATCGCCACAATTATAGATAGCCGCCGGAGGGCAGATGTCTACTGCATGGTGAAAAACGGCTCAGTCAGGGCAACCGGAAAGTGCTCACGGAAGAACCGCGCTGCGTTTTCCGCATCGCGAAGTTCTTCAAACAGACCGAATACCGCCGAACCGCTTCCGGAAAGACTTGCATAGAACCCCCCTTTTTCCAGAAGTTGCTCTTTAACCTTGCGAACCGCGGGATAGTGATCAAAAACCGCCGGTTCAAAATCGTTTTCCAGTGCCGGCAACACCGAAAAGTCGCTCCGAAGACAGAGACCCCTCATCATCTGTTTCAGATCCGGAACCTTCCGATCGAACCTGGGATAAAAATTCCGGTATGCCCATACTGTCGAAATATGCTCTCCCGGAAAAACCGTCACGATATGAAACGGCAGTGAGGCATCAAGATCTTCCAGTATTTCACCTATCCCGGTTGCATATGCAAGCCCTTTGGTTTCGAGAAAATAAGGAACATCCGCACCAAGTCCCGTCGCAATACCATGGAGGTCCCCCTGTGGAACATCAAGCTCCCATAACGCATTCAACACTCTGAGCGTTGTTGCAGCATCGCTGCTCCCTCCACCCAATCCGGCACCGAACGGGATTCTTTTTGTAAGCGTAATCGCAACACCTTTATCGATTCCGGCATACTCTCTGAGCGCTTTTGCCGCCTTCAGACAAAGATTGCTGTCATCGGCAGGGAGATCGAGATTGCTGCACGACATACCCAATCCGTCTGCGGCAGAAAAGGTCAGTTCATCATACCAGTTGATTGGAGAAAAAACGGTTTCCAGAGTGTGGTATCCATCCTGCCGTTTACCGGTGATAAGCAAACCCAGGTTGATTTTCGCAAAAGCTTTTACGGAAATATGCTGCATTGAAACGTATTCCAGAGTTTACAGGCAATTGATATTACATGAATATTTGCCATATTGCGTGAAAAAGGAAATGGTTGTGAACTCTTATCCTCTCAAATCCTATGACTGTATTGAGAATTTCAGCTCTTGTACTGTTTATCTGCCTCCTGTTCCCCCCTGCTCTCTCCGTCGCAGTGGAGCGACAAAACGCGTTCAGTGCGCAAATCCTTCAATACGTGGAACAAGATAAGGTTTATTTGTTAGAAAATCTTCGTTCCAGAGTCACGAAAAACTCAGAGAAAACCGTGATAAACGCCTTGCTTACCGAAGACGGTCCCGAGGCGGCACGCCTTTTCCGCAAGCAGCTTCTTGACTACCCTGACGCGTCGCTTGACTCACTGAGCAAGGCGCGCCTGACAGCCTATCAGCAATCGATCAGCTCTGCGGGGGAAAGCAAACGAACAGTAACGCCGCCTGCATTCATTCTGCAGTTCGGCAGTTTCAGCTCTCTTGACAATGCGCGCGAACATGCAAATCGTATCGCGTCCTACACTCCGGTCACCATATTTCAGGAAAAAGGTCAGCATAAAGTACGCACGCAAAACGCCTTCAGCACAAGAAAAACTGCTGAAACCAAAGCCAGGACTCTCCCGTTTAATTCACTTATCGTTTACCAGAAGTAGCCTCACAGTGACCGGCTGATGACATCAAATACGCAGAACACACAATGAGCAAAACGGTTGATTTCCTTGGTGAATCCTCAGCGATCCTGCAACTGAAACATCTTGCGCTTCAGGTCGCGAAAACTGACGCCACAGTATTGATAACCGGTGAAACCGGTTCAGGCAAAGAGGTTCTTGCCCGCTTTATCCATGCTCAAAGTCCCAGATCACACAGGAATTTCATTCCGGTCAACTGCGGAGCCATCCCGGCGGGAATTCTCGAATCAGAACTTTTCGGACATGAAAAAGGCTCCTTTACCGGCGCCATTCAAAGCAGGAAAGGCTACTTTGAAAGTGCTGATCAGGGAACGATTTTTCTTGATGAAGTTGGCGAAATGCCTTTGGAAACACAGGTTAAACTGCTGCGAGTCATCGAATCAGGGGAATTTCAAAAAGTCGGCTCATCTGAAACCATATACGCCGACACGCGGATTATCGCCGCGACAAACAAAAACCTCCGACAGGCGGTCGCAGAAAAAAACTTCAGGGAAGATCTCTATTATCGACTGCAAAGCATAGAACTTCATATCCTTCCGCTTCGGGAGAGAGGCCGGGATGTTCTGCTTCTTGCGGAAAAATTCATCCGTCATTTCGAACGCAGGCATAGTACCTCTTTTGACGGATTTACCAGCGATGCCGCTGAAATGCTGCTCCGCTACAGCTGGCCCGGAAATGTGCGGGAGCTGAAAAATCTTCTGGAATCACTGATAATTTTTGAAAAAGGAAAACAGATCACACCGGAAATACTCGACAAGCACCTTTCGCAGAGAAACAGACAGAAAAGCCTGGTTTACGATCCTGAAAAGTCTGAAAAAAATGAATTGAACCTTATCTACAGCAGCCTGATCAAGCTTCACCACGAAATAGGTGAACTCAAACAGATGCTTCAGCAGCAACAGTCTGCCGGAACAGCGTACCCTAAAACCCCGCTCCTCCTTCCTCCTTCACTTCCGGAAACACGATCTTCCTTCGTTCATCAGTCTGAGTCCGGACTGCAAACAGACCCTGAGCACCGGGAAGAGGAGATACAATCGCTGGAGAACCTTGAAAAAAAGGCGATCTCGGACGCGCTTGCCTCATGCAACGGCAACAAAAGAAAAACCGCCAAGGCGCTGGGAATCAATGAGCGAACCCTCTACAGAAAAATCAGCACCTACGGGCTGGATAAAAGCCATGATTCTGACAGCTGATGACGACTAACGCTTCGTTCGTACCAGAAAGACAAAAAGCAGGAGAAGAGCCGAAAGCGCGGTTGTCGCCCCGGGCAGCATATCGGGATACCGGGTATAGAGCGTGCGTATCTCGTTTCGCTCCACGTCAGCGGTAAGAGAAAGCCGCTCCCACCATGGGATTGACGCGTAAACACGGCCGTACTTATCGATAAACTGAGAAAGACCGGTATTTGCGCAACGGGCCATCGACCGGCGGTTTTCAATACATCGAATCCTGGCGATAGCGGCGTGCTGATAGGGTCCGTAGGACTTGTCATACCAGCCGTCATTGGTGACAAGAGTGAGAAACTCCGCTCCCTTGTTCACAAAACCTGCGACAAGACCCGGAAAAATGGACTCGTAGCAGATAACATTGGATAGTTTGACGCTCTCTCCTGAAACCGATGTAAACTCCATCACGGTCATATCGCTTCCTTTCCCCCAGCTGCTTATTCCGGCAAGAGAAAGCGTCAGGTTATCGAGCCATGGAGCATATTCCATATACGGTACCCGCTCGGCAAATGGAACAAGCTTCATCTTACGATAGACTTGCGGCTTACGCTCTCCGGTTCCGACAAGCATGGATGCGTTGAATGTCTGGTAATGTCGCTCCGCTTCAGGATCATACTTGTAGAGATAACCACTTCCGGAGACATCCGCATCCGAATAGTATACTATATCGGAATATCCGCTGACAAGAGCTCCGCCCCATTGCTTTACTCTTGATCGCAGCAGATCGAAGTAACCGCGGTTCCTCTGATCAAGAATGTAGAAAGGTATTGCCGTTTCAGGCCAGAGAATCAGATCCGCCCTCTGTTGAGAAACAGCACTGTCGGTCATGCCGAAGTAGATCTGCATGATGTCCTGACTGGTATATCTGTTCCATTTCTCGAACGGATCAATATTCGGCTGGATGAGAGAGACCGTTACTTCCGGGCGCTCCTCCTGCAGCTCCGGGTCGGAAAACACCATGGACGCGTACACTAATGGAAGCAGAACCAGGGCAAGAAGAACAGCACCATGAACAGAGACCTTCCTGTGCGTATGAAAGGTTACCCAAAGGTCGGCGGCAACAACATTGAAACAGACAAGCCAGAAACTCACACCCCATACCCCGAAAATATCCGCATATTGAATCATCGGGTTGAGCAGGGCCTGTGAATTACCCAGCACAAGCCAGCCCAGGGAAAGCTCCTGACTGATATAGAGCCACTCCCAGGAAACCCAGAAAAAAGGCAGCGTGAAAAGCGCAAAACGATAACCGCTCCATCGTTTCACCCAAAAAAAAAGAAGAAGGGGCGCTGTCGAAAAGAGAGCCTGCGCAAAAACGGTAAGCAGACCTCCGGGAAGAGTCGCGAGAGAAACCCACCATAAACTTATCGCGCAAAAGACCAGCATCGTGCTGTAGACGCGGGCAATATAACTTCTGAAACCAAGATCCTCCCGCAATGACACCAGCAGCGGCACAAGAGAGATCCATGCAATCAGCTCAAGTCTGATAAAAGGATAGGAAGGAAATGATATACCCAGCAGCACACCGCTCAGCACAGAAAAACCGTAGCCGGAAAAGCGGCCTCCATTTTCAGAAAATGAAATCATAGGTAACCGGATATTCGTTACGGCAAAATCGGGTGCATATTAGTAAAAATCCGGCAGAAACCACGAATTAATCCATAGACAATAACGTAATTCTATAGCGATGAATATCCTTTCCCGAAGGCTGACAAGGTGAAGGAAGAAAAAACAGAAAGCCGGAAAGGAATTAAAGAGACATATTTTCTTTAATTATTAATTTTTATTATTTAAATTTGTTTCAAGCTGTTATTTAACAGGAATTACCAGCAAAAAATTTCCTGCTGAAAATTCTAAACGCCACCAAAAAGGAGATTGACTTATGGCTCTATTCGGCACAAAAGACAACACAACCGCCCATGCTGATTACGAGATTATTCTCGAGGGTGGTTCGAGTTCATGGGGACAGGTAAAAGGTCGTGCAAAAGTTAATGCACCTGCAGCTCTTCCCTTGCTGCCGTGTGATTGCAACATCAAGATCGACGCCAAACCTCTTGATGGTCAGAAAGGTACAGTACGCTTTACGACCGCAATCGAATCAATTGTCGACAGCACAAAAAACACTCTGAAAGTTGAGGTCGATATTGCCAATGAGACCAAAGACAGAAGAATCGCTGTTGGAGAAGGCTCTCTTTCAGTCGGTGATTTTTCACACTCCTTTGCTTTTGAAGGTTCTGTAGTGAACATGTACTACTACCGTTCAGATGCCGTTCGCAGAAATGTTCCTAATCCTGTATACCAGCAGGGCCGTCAGTTCCACGATATTCTGATGAAGGTTCCTCTGGACAACAATGATCTTATCGACACCTGGGAAGGATTCCAGCAGTCTATTTCCGGAGGCGGCGCCAATTTTAACGACTGGATCCGCGAGTTCTGGTTTATCGGCCCTGCTTATACTGCGATCAATGAGGGTGGTCAGAGAATCTCCCCTATTCAGGTAGGCAGTTCCGGTGTTGAAAGCGGTGAAAAAGGCCCGGTCGGTGTCACACGCTGGAAATTCTCTCACGCCGGTTCAGGAATCGTCGATTCCATCGCCCGCTGGTCAGAACTTTTCCCGGTTGAACAGCTGAACAAACCAGCATCTATCGAAGGTGGCTTCCGTTCAGACTCACAGGGTATTGAAGTCAAGGTTGACGGAAATCTTCCCGGTGTATCACGTGATGCAGGCGGCGGTCTCCGCAGAGTCCTCAACCATCCGCTGATTCCTCTGGTTCACCACGGTATGGTCGGCAAATTCAACGATTTCACTGTTGACGCCCAGTTGAAGGTTGTTCTTCCTAAAGGATATAAAATCCGTTATTCGGCACCTCAGTTCCGCGCACAGAACCTTGAGGAATATCGCTGGAGCGGCGGAGCTTACGCTCGCTGGGTTGAGCATGTCTGTAAAGGCGGCACAGGTCAGTTCGAAGTACTCTACGCTCAGTAAGGCAACTCGGAACAAAACAGTAAAAGCCGGCGAAATCGCCGGCTTTTTTATTACTGCCCGGTACGTTCAACACGCGCCATCCACAGCCCTCCTCTTATCCGAGCCTCTGAAGAATCTCCTCTATTTCACCCTTGATATCCTGCAGAAGAGTTCTTCGTCGCTGATGAGCTATCACATGATCCTTTTTTTCTCTGTCTATCTGCTTGCGCAGTTTGATGATTTCCTCCGTACTCTCATCAGAACCGGTATCGTTCGTTCCCCCCTTAAGCATTTGAGAGGCCTTTTCAAGCTTGTATCCCTTTTCATAGACAAGCCCCTTTATCGTCAGAACCATCGCAATGTCCTTATTGGTATACCGTCTGTTATCTCTTGTATCCCTGCCGGGATTCAGCTCTTTGAAAAACCGCTCCCAATATCTCAGCAGATATGCGGGAACTCCGGTAATTTTACTCACCTCTCCTATAGAATAATAACTTTTGTTCGACTCAAATGGCATGACTGTCAAGGGTAAGTGTTGTACGCTCAATAAGTCCGTATCTCGTAGCTGTCGCCCTTCACGGAAGAAAATGGAACACTGTTTGAAACGGTCTTCTCTTATTATACATTACATCCGTGAGATCAAAAACCCGAGCGATGAAAAACTTAGTACACCTCAAAAAATATCTCCTGAAATACAAGAGCAAACTGCTCTATGGTTTAGTCTGTATTATTCTCACGAATTTTTTTGCTGTTTCCGCTCCACGTTTTATCGGCAATGCAATCGATATCATGGGAAGTACATTTCTGATGTCGGATATACTTGCCAATACCGCATGGTACATAGGATTTGCCGCGCTGGGAAGCGTGTTCCTGTTTCTGGTTCGCCAGAATATTATCGTTACTTCCCGCATGATAGAGTTTGACCTTAAAAACAACTATTACGCACACCTTCAAACGCTTTCAAGAGAGTTTTATAACAAAACCAGCACCGGCGAACTGATATCCCGGGGAACAAATGACCTCAATGCCGTAAGGGACTTTCTCGGCCCTGGAATCATGTATTCCATCAACACTTTTTTTCGCCTCGCGTTCGCGATCATAGCCATGATCACCATTTCACCATGGCTTACTCTTCTCGCCCTTCTTCCCGCCCCATTTTTCAGCTACGCTGTCTACAGAATCGGCAAGTCTCTCCAGAAAAAATCAAAAAGCATACAGGAAAGCTATGCGGATATTACCGCCATGCTTCAGGAAAACATATCAGGAATCCGCATTATCAGGAACTATACGAGAGAGTCCTATGAGACAGAGCGTTTTCAGCAACTCAATGAGACCTACTACGATAAAAACATCTCGCTGGCAAGACTCCAGGCACTTTTTTTTGCTATTCTGACCGCACTGCTTGCCCTCTCACTCATTCCCGTTATCTGGGTAGGGGGCATCAATGTCGTGAACGGCACCATGAGCATCGGTGACATTGCCCAGTTTGTCATTTATGTCAGTATGCTCAGCTGGCCGATTATATCCATAGGCTGGGTCACCAATATCATTCAAAAAGCATCTTCCGCTCAGACCAGAATAGATGAAATTTTTGATGCGGAACCCGACATAAAGAGTGCGAGTACAACACAAAGCGCACCTGAAACAGTTGAAGGAAAAATAGAGTTCCGCAATGTCTCCTTCCACTACCCTGCTCATGCGCAAAAAAACGTGCTTTCCGACATCTCGTTCACTCTTGAACCGGGGACCAAGCTGGCTATTGTCGGAGCAACCGGTTCCGGAAAAACCTCGCTTGTCAATCTCATCCCGAGAATCTACGATCCACAGGAAGGCAGCATACTGCTCGATGACAGAGACATAAGAACTATCGAGCTTTCCGAACTCCGACATCATATAGGCTTTGTCCCGCAGACAAACTTCGTATTTTCAGACACCATCGCAAACAATATTGACTATGGTATCGAGACCGACTCCTCGCAAATGGATTCGATCATTGAAGCAAGCCGGATTGCCAATCTTTACGATGACATCATGGACTTCCCCGACGGCTTCGAAACCATGCTCGGAGAAAAAGGGATAAATCTTTCCGGAGGGCAGAAACAGCGCACCTGTATCGCAAGAGCCCTTGCCTGGAAACCAAAGCTTCTGATTCTCGATGACGCGCTTTCTGCGGTGGATACCAGCACCGAAGCCGGAATTTTCAAAGCACTTCTTGAAAAGCTTCCTGAAACAACGCTACTGCTTATAAGCCACAGAATATCTACTGTACAGAACTGTGACCGTATTATCGTTTTACAGGACGGTGCCATTGCTGAAACAGGCTCCCACGATGAACTGCTTGAAAAAAAGAGCATCTACGCGAAACTCTATAACCAGCAGCTGCTTGAGGATGAGATCCAGTCGATTACCTGAAGCGCTATCGCGCAGTGACGAGTGACGAGAAACCAGTGACAAGGGAGAATGAGTGGAGGAGCAAAACGATCCTCGATTCCAGCGCCCACAGCATATCACTCGTCACTTGTTACTTGTCACTTGCTCTCAGCCAGCTCTTCCATCTGCCTTGAAAGATCGCTTCGTGAAAGGCCGTACATGTGCACATAGAACAAATTGAACATCAACACCGCACTTTTGAGCGTCGGGGCATGTGCCGCCCTTTTCAGGGCATTACCTACGGAAAAAACTCTTTTGGTCAGCTCGGTATAGCTCGGTATAAACTCGTCAAGAGAGATCTTGTTAGGACGATAAAGCATTTCCTGACCCCAGGAGAACCTGAACGCGTCGTGATCGTTCCTGTCAAACAGAAGCCTGCCTTCATCCGCCAGCCGGTCAAACACTCCGGTTCCCGGAATAGGACGCAAGAGATTGATACCGGGAACATCTATTCCGGTAGCATCCAGAAATGCCTCGATCGCGTCAGCCTGGGCAACAGTGTCGGCATCAAGACCATAGATGAAACTCCCGTACACGCATATCCCGGCCTCGCGGATAGCCCGGATGCATGCGGCCTGACGCTCGACCGGATTGTGAAACTTGTGATGGGCTCTGTTGCTTTCTTCAGCAAGACTTTCTATACCGACCAACAGGGCGCCGCAACCGGAGCGGGAAAAAGCGTCCAGCAAACGCGGGTTCTCTCCGAGTTTGGTCGTCGCCTGGCCGACCCAGGAAATCCTGTAGGGAATCAGTTCACGAAAAAGCTTTTCAGCATACTCCTCATCGGCATTCACCGTATCATCCAGAAAAAAGAAAATCCTCCTGTCTTTTTCCAGAAAACCTTCAACCTCCCGCACCACATCACTGATCTTCCTGTGCCTGATCCGGTGGCCGTTCATAACATGAACATTGCAGAAATCACAACTGTAGGGACAACCGCGCGAAGTCTGAACGACATTTGTGGTAAAGTAGTTACCCGGATCGAGAATATCTTTTGTAACACTCCGTGACTGCGAAAGATCAGGAAACTCGCCGACCCGGTACTCCTTTTGCAACCGGTCATGCTTCAGATCGACAAGAACATCGCTCCATATCTCATCCGCCTCTCCGAGAACAAGCACATCAGCGTGATCCCGGCAGCGCTCTGGAAATATTGTCACATAGGGGCCACCAAGAACAACCTTGAATCCCTTCGCACGCAGGAGCGCGGACAATTCAAATGCCGGTTTCACCGCCCCGGTCTGAACACTTATCCCTATAAGGTCCCAGGGTGTATCAAGAGGAAACGTTTCAAAACGAAGATCACAGATATGATGTTCAATTCCCGGCACTTCGACCGAACCGAGAATCATCAGGGATAGAGGAGGAATTGCGAATTGAGCCCTTTTAATGATGTTTTTCAGGAGACTATCCTTGAAATTCTTCAGCACCCCTCTACGCACGGGCGCTTCAAGAAGAGACGGTCCGTCAACGCCGCTGTCGGCAGGCACAAATACAAGCAGTACTGATCGTTTCAAATTGAGCGTTCCTCCGATAAAAAAACTTCTTTATTCGTCCGGTTCCGCTTTCACCTTGCACAACCGTCCATTCACCATCTGCCTACCCGTCCCCCCCGGCAAGATCCTGCAGTTTTTTCAGTTCAAGAAGCGCATCGAGAGGAGTCATTGTATTGATATTGAGCGCCTTGATCGCGTTCTTCAGTTTTCGTTCCTCTTCTTCAAAGAGGTAGATCTGTCTTGGCTGTGTCTCTATCGTTCCGGCGCACTCTTTCCCGGAAGAGATCATAACATCCCTTTTTTCCATACCGGAAAGAATTTCTTTGGCCCTTTGTATAACCTCTGACGGCATACCGGCCATCCTGGCAACCTCTATGCCGTAGCTGTTATCAGACGCGCCCCGTACAATTTTCCTTAAAAAAACCACTTTATCAGCCGTCTCTACAACCGTAGCATTGTAGTTGCTTATGCTGTCAAATCGCTCCTCCAGCTCGGCAAGCTCATGATAGTGGGTCGCAAAAAGCGTTCTCGCTCCGACAACAGACTGAATATACTCACTCATTGCCCATGCGATCGACATTCCGTCATAGGTACTTGTACCTCTTCCGATCTCATCGAGAAGAATAAGACTTTTTCCCGTCGCATTGTTGAGAATATTTGCCGCTTCGTTCATCTCTACAAGAAATGTGCTTTCTCCGGAAGTGAGATTGTCGGATGCCCCTACCCTTGTAAAAATCCTGTCGACAAGCCCGATTTCAGCGGCGTCTGCCGGCACGAAACAACCAACCTGGGCAAGCAGGACAATCAATCCGTTCTGGCGAAGATACGAGCTTTTTCCTGCCATGTTCGGACCGGTGACCATCAGCATTCGCTGTTTTTTGTCAAAAAAACAGTCATTGGGCACATAGGGGTCGTCAACATGAAGAATACGTTCAAGAACAGGATGGCGTCCATGCTTTATGGAAAGATTCCCGTGCTCCTTGACCTCAGGTTTCACGTAACCGTATGCTTCGGAACAGCAGGCATAAGAGTGCAGACAATCCAGCTCTGCGACTATTTCCGCGTTCTGCTGAATTTCTTTGGAACAAGCGGTAATCCTGACACAGAGATCACGAAAAAGCTCCTGTTCAAGCATCTGGCTTTTTTCGTCCGCGTTAAGAATTTTAACCTCGTACTCTTTCAACTCGGCAATAGTATACCTTTCCGCGTTAACCAGGGTCTGCTTCTTTTCATAGTAGTCAGGAACCTTGTCACTGTTCGCTTTGCTTACTTCGATATAATAACCGAACACCCTGTTGTACTGGATCTTCAGTGTAGAGATCGCTGTTTTCCGGCGCTCTGCCTGCTGAATCTCCATCAAACCGCTTTTTGCGTTTGATGATACCGAGCGAAGAAGATCGAGTTCAGCGTTGTATCCGCTCCTGATATATCCACCGTCACGAAGCTTTGCGCCCGCCTCGGGGTCAATAGCGCTTTCTATGATGGAGGTTACTTCATCCAGCAGGTCGAGACCGGAGACAAGTTTTTTCAGCCTGTCGCTTCCGGAATCCTTCAGAAGCGCCTGAATTGCAGGCAGTTTCTGCAGGGACGATCCGAGAGAGCGTACCTCACGGGGCATACTCCGGAAAGTCGCGATCCTTGATAGCGCCCTTTCAAGATCATGGATACCGCCGAGACCTTCAGCGAGCGCCTTCCGAACCGCGCCCTCTTCAATCAGTACTGCGACCGCATCCAGTCTTGCCTGAATCGCATCGACCCTTTTGAGCGGACGAAGCAACCAGCGCCTGAGCAGTCTGGCTCCCATCGGATTACAGGTCTTATCGATCACCTGAAGCAGGCTTCCGCTTGTCGATCCATCCTGCATGGAAGAAATAATCTCAAGGTTTCTCTTTGTCTGCAGATCGAGCGTCATATGATCCCTGGCGTCAACCAGAGCGATCCTGGTGATATACTGCAGACGGTTCTGACGGGTATCAGCCAGATAGTGCAGCACTACTCCGGCGGCGACCCTCGCGGCAAAGGCTGAGTTGATACCGAACCCTTTCAGAGAATGTGTTTTGAAATGTCTTTCTATAACCTGCGAAGCACTCTCTTCACTGAACATCCAGTCATCCAGAATGGTAACCACCACTTCCTGAGGCAGTATTCTGCTGACAGTATCGCTGTAGCTCTTATCCCTTGAAGAAAGAAGAATCTCTGAGGGCTGTATGGATTGCAGCATATCCTTCACCTGTTCCGGCTGCAAATCCGCTATCCTGAATTCTGCAGTTGTCACATCGATAAAGGCAACGCCGGCACGACGTTCGCGCCCTTTTTTCATGAAGCACAACGCGCAAAGGTAATTATTATGCTTGTCATCGAGTATCTCATCGCTGTAGGTCACGCCGGGCGTGACGATATCGGTTATCTCCCTCCTTACAAGACCTTTTGCCTGTGAAGGATCCTCAACCTGATCACAGACTGTAACCTTGAAGCCTTTTTTTACCAGGCGGGCGATATAACCTTCACAGGCATGATGTGGAAACCCCGCCATGGGTATATCAGCTGAAGCTCCGTTTGAGCGTCGTGTCAGGACAATATTGAGCGCTTCTGAAACCTTGCGGGCATCTTCATAGAATGACTCATAGAAGTCCCCCACACGAAACAGCAGCAGATATTCAGGATAGCGCTCCTTTACCTCGAGATACTGGCGCATCATCGGCGTGTCACTGCCTTTTTTCTTCTCCGGGGTCACCTTCATATATAATTTGCGTATAAGCCGTTAAAGCGTAACCTGAATAATCCACCAAAGAAAAAAAATGCGTATAAGAACGGGAAACTTTCCATTTTCTGTCATTCCCGAGCCTGACCCGTGAAATCTGAGTATCTATTTCACAGGTCTTACACGGGAATCCATCCCTTGACGTGAAAAACCCTATGGATGCCGAATCACCCCATGTATATAACATGAATAGTACACAGGGAAGCATGACTCCTCTCCACTCCCTGTCATGACTCCTCTCCACTCTCTGTCATTCCCGTGCTTGACACGGGAATCCATTCTTGTCCGGTAAAAACCCATGGATGCCGGTTCACCCCGTGTAATAACATGAATAGTACACAGGGCCGCATGACTCCTCTCCACTCCCTGTCATGACTTCTCTCCACTCTCTGTCATTCCCGTGCTTGACACGGGAATCCATTCTTGCCCTGTAAAACCCCATGGATGCCGGATCAAGTCCGGCATGACTTGTATGTAGTTTTGAGCTTTTTTACCGATTTTCAGTAGGGAATCCAGGTACATGATCGGCTCCATGTATATTTCTACAATTCGTATTTTCTAACTGTCATAAATTATTCAGGGCAGATCAAGCTACTTCAGTGCGACAAAAAAAACAAACATCTCTCTCACATCAATCAAGGGGCCCGGTCAACACTGCGTGAGTTCAGAGATTTTATCTATATTTATATGCATGACCGGTATTATATTATCACCATGCATACTGTTTTTTCATGGATTGGCACACCGTACTCCGTTTCATTCACATTACTTCTTTCGCGACATGGTTCGGCACCGTGTTTGCTTCACTTTTCGTGCTGAGAGCACTCGCGCCTCATCTGACCGGTTCAGCCGGCAACATTGCCGACTATCCTGATTTCCTGCAGCGGTTCATCAAGCTGGAAACCAGAGTTGCTGACACGGGTTTCAAAACGGCAGTTGTCTCCGGACTGCTTCTTGCTGTCTTTTTTCACGGCTGGAGTGTCGGCCTTTTCATCAAAACAGGGCTTATCATCCTTCAGGTCGCCTTGACCATGGGATATATTATCAAAGCCATTCAGCCGCTCTCCTATCCCTGCAGCGAATCCGAGTACAAAAAATGGTATACTCTTTTTACCATATCCCTGTCGATGTTCGCTCTTGTCCTCGGTGTGACTTTTTTTCTTCTGTAGCTGTTGTATGATCTGCTCGTCAGCATTGAAAAAAACAGCGACCAGTTTCCCGTCAGGGTAACGTCACAGTCTTCATCTCCTGTTTCCGGGCAGTGACGGCAATAAAAAACAGTGGTTTACGGTATTTGATATTATAGTCGATTTCCTGTATATTGCCGGTCAATAATTCTAAATATAACATGAAACATAATGCAGGCACTGATACAGATTTCAGACAAGCAGTATCTCGTCAAGACCGGCGACAAACTGTTTATTCCGCATCAGAACGCTGAGGTTGGCAATGTCATTGACCTAAAGCCGCTGGCGCAGATCGACCAGGAAAAAACATCAATAGAACCCTCCGGAAACGTACAGCTGAAAGTGCTTGAACACCTCAAGGACGAAAAAGTGATCGTTTTCAAGAAAAAACGAAGAAAACGCTATCAGAAAAGAAACGGACACCGTCAGCTCATGACACAGGTTGAAGTTCTTTCGATGTGATGGCTTTAACGGCATTAACAACAATAATCTTTTCTACTTATGGCTCATAAAAAAGGTGGCGGCTCCACAAAAAACGGCCGTGACAGTAACCCGAAATATCTGGGAATAAAAGCATCCGGAGGCTCAAGTGTCTCGGCAGGCTCCATTATTGTCCGCCAGAGAGGCACGGTATTCAAACCAGGCAATAACGCCGGAATAGGTAAGGACCATACGATTTTTGCTCTTGTCGACGGAAATGTTCATTTCAGGAACACCCGAAACGACAAAAAGCTCATCGATATACTGCCCTCCTGATTGTTTGCCTCGAACATAAATTAACTGTATATTTCTAAAGCCGACCGTAAAAGGCCGGCTTTTTTTTTGCTTCACCAAAAGCTTGGAATTATCGCCAGAACCCCGTCAATTGTTTGATATTCATACTGCAGAATTAAACGTTACATAATATGAAAATTACTGTTATTGGCGCCGGCCATGTAGGAGCAACCGCTGCACACCGCATTGCAGAACAGCAACTTGCGAATACCGTAGTGCTTTTCGACATTCTCGAGGGAGTTCCGCAGGGAAAGGCTCTTGACATGTATGAATCCGGACCGGTTGGACTTTTTGACACAAAAGTATACGGAACGACTGATTACAACGATACAGCCGATTCGGACATCATTCTCATCACCGCAGGCATGGCGCGTAAACCGGGAATGTCTCGCGAAGACCTTCTGATGAAAAACGCGACAATCGTCAAAGAGGTTACCGATCAGGTTGTTCGATTCTCGAAAAACCCCATCATCATCATGGTTTCCAATCCTCTTGACATCATGACTCATGTAGGATACATCAGAAGCAAACTGCCGAAAGAGCGAGTACTGGGAATGGCCGGAGTGCTTGATTCCGCCCGCTTCAGGTCTTTTATTGCAGAAGAACTGAATGTCTCGATGAGGGACATCAACGCCTTCGTTCTGGGCGGACATGGTGACTCAATGGTACCGGTGGTCAAATATACCAGTGTTGCCGGCATCCCTCTGACCGAGCTCATGGCACAGGATACAATCGAGCAGCTTGTCGACAGAACCCGGAAAGGAGGGGCTGAAATTGTCAACTATCTCAAAAACGGTTCAGCCTATTATGCTCCGGCATCATCCGCCGTAGAAATGATCGATGCCATCGTCAACGATCGCAAACGCATACTCCCCTGTTCAGCACTGCTTGAAGGCCAGTACGGTATTAACAATGTCTACATAGGCGCACCGGTCAAGCTTGGAAAGAACGGCATTGAACAGATCCTTGAAATCGACCTCGATGCCCCTGAACTTGACGCTCTGAGAAAATCAGCTGCGATCGTGGAAGAGAACTGCAATAATCTCGCCTCGCTGCTAGCCTGACCCAGTAAAAAAAGAACCATAAAAAAAAAGCGCCCCGAGTATACGGGACGCTTTTAGTGTGAACAGGTGTCCCCCATTACACCTGTCCTACCCCACGGGCGTGAGGCATTACAGAGAAATATGCAAACAGCATGCCAAAACAAACAAAAAACAAGGTAAAACACTATAAAACAATAACTTAAATAGATTCATCCCAAAAAACCCCAGCCTTTTCATACCTCAGATATGTGTCATATTGAAACACTCTCTCAATATGACATAGATCACAAAAACACTTATACAGCATTATTTCGCTATTCATCTCATAAGAAGCGCTATATTACCTTCAGCAGTGCAATAAAGAATACATAAGGCAGGAACCATGCGTATTCACGATCTTGATCCTCAGGAAAGGCCGCGAGAGCGATTCATGATTTCCGGAGTCTCCTCTCTCAGTTCGGCTGAGCTGTTGGCGCTGATTATAAAAACCGGCACCAAAAGGAAAAACATCCTCGAAACCTGCCAGGATCTCATAGGCCGTAACGGTCTGGAAAAGCTTGCGGATCTTTCCATGAGAGAACTGCAGGAAACCGATGGTATAGGGCCGGCAAAAGCGATGCAGATACAAGCAGTCTTTGAATTGCAGAAGCGCCTGCATTTCAGTCGTAACACCAATAAAAAAGTACGATCTGCACGAGATGTTTTTGACTATATGTATGGACGGGTGCCTGACGAAAGCAAGGAGCACCTCTTTGTGCTCCATCTGAACACAAAAAACCAGATCATCAGCCACCACCTGATTTCCGTCGGAACGCTGAACGCGTCACTTATCCATCCAAGAGAGATCTACAAATCAGCCATACGGGAAAGTTCTCACGCGATAATCCTGGTACACAACCACCCTTCAGGAGATGTTGAGCCGAGTAACGCGGATAAGCAGGTAACATCCATCCTCGAACATGCAGGATCAATACTGCAGATCAACCTTCTTGACCACATCATAACAGGCAGAGATGCCTGGTTCAGCTTCAGAGAGCATGAACTTCTTACCTGAGATCGGAAGTCGTCAACCCATATCCGCTTCAATGATCGGGCTCGACCCTTCCTCACCCTGAAGAACTGAGCCTGCCACGTTCAAAGCACACTCTGATTCTCGTTATGCGGCTTCATAGGAAGTTGCTGATCAGATGGTTGTGCCGGAACAGCACCCTGCTGACAGATTTCACAGACATTCTTTGCCTGCATTCCTTTCTGTGTCTGGTCGATCTCAAACTCCACTTCCGCATCCTGGTTCAGGACCTTGAAACTCTGTTCGGAAACAATCGCCGAGAAATGGACAAAAATATCTTCTCCCCCATCAGGGTTGACAATAAATCCATATCCCTTTTTGCCGTCGAACCATTTAACTTTACTTTTCCTTGACATAACTACATCCCCTGGGGAGGGGCACCAATTATATGTTCAATCAACTGCAACAAACACTACTCTCTAACAAAAATATACTTTACTAAAGAAAGTACAGCAAAATTTCAGGCTTTTTTTTCAAACTAAATCCCACTTTTTTCTCCGAAAAGCCTCGAAAATGCGTCCAGACATCTTCAAAAGCAACAAGAACGCAAAAAAACGGATCAATAATCATGACGGATGTTATCATTCTTACCGGAGCAGGCAAAGGTATCGGAAAGGCGATCGCGATTGAATTTGCCTCAAGGGCAAAGAACGATCCCGGGTTCAACCCCTCCCTGGTACTCTGTTCCAGATCGCCTGAAGACCTCGACGCACTCGCAGCACAATGTCGGTCTGCAAAAATACAAACCCTTTCGGTCGTCGCTGACATAGCGCGCCGTGAAGACAGAGAACGTCTTGTGGAACAGACGCTTCTGGAATTCGGCACCATTGACTGCCTGATCAACAATGCCGGTGTCGGGCGGTTTAAAAACCTTACTGAATTCAGCGAAGAGGATTTTGACTATACCATGTCTGTCAACACAAAAGGCACCTTTTTCCTGACCCAGAAAGTCTTTCCCGTACTGGAAAAAAAACGCTCAGGCCATATTTTCTTCATCACCTCCATCGCCGCAGAAACAGCGTTTAAAAGCTCAGCGGTATACTCCATGTCAAAGTTCGCCCAGAAAGGCCTGATCGAGTCACTTCGGCTTTATGGAAGGGAGTGTAACGTCAAAATAACCAACGTGATGCCGGGAGCGGTCTGCACTCCCATGTGGGGAGAAGCGGGAGAAACGTTACGAAACGTGATGATGATGCCCGAAGATATTGCAGGACCCGTTGTCGACGCCTACCTGCAACCCGCGAGAACCTCCGTTGAAGAGATCGTTCTGCGACCGGTCGGAGGAGATATCAATGAATGAAGAGTGTTGAGTTGTTGAACTGTTGAATTGTTGAGCCATTGAGCCATTGAGCCATTGAGCCATTGAGCCATTGAGCCATTGAGCCATTGAGCCATTGAGCTATTATGAAGCTGTTCATGCAGCGTGAGAACTCAAAAGGACAGCTGGAGGCTGCCAAACAACCGATTCAGCTCTTTTTACTGTTGCCTTTTGACTTCTTTGCGTTTATCTTGGCTGACACTATCTCTTTCATCGATCACAGCAAACTTCTCTGACTATGGTTATAAAAAAACGCATCGATCAGGACCTTAAGGAAGCCATGAAAAGCGGCGATAAAAACAGGCTGAACACCATCCGCGCGATACGGGCTGCGCTTCTCGAAAAAGAGGTCTCTATCCGCGTTGGCGGAATAGCTGAACTGACTGAAGAACAGGAGCTGGAGGTTGTCCTGAGCCTTGCAAAAAAGCGTAAGGATTCCATGCAACAATATCAGGACGCAGGCAGGCAGGATCTGGCCGATACCGAGAAAGCGGAGCTTGCGATAATTGAGACCTATCTGCCCGCCCGGATGAGTGATGAAGAGGTTGAAGCCGCTGTCCGGGAAATCATCGGGCAGGTCGGCGCGACCTCGATGAAAGACATGGGCAAGGTTATGGGCGCTGTCATGCAGAAGCTTAAAGGCAAAGCCGATGGAGGGAAGGTTCAGGAGTTTGTCAAATCAGTCCTCTCGTAAGAACATTTATAGTAACGACCATGCTTGACATCAATTATATCAGACAGAGCCCGGAAGAAGTTGCCGGAATGCTGAAAAAACGCCGACAGGAAGAGGACTGCGCGACCCTCGATGAACTGCTGGAATACGATCGGCAGCGCAGGGAACTCGTCCAGGAAACCGATGCGCTGAAAGCGCTGAGAAACAAGGTTTCGAAAGACATTGCTGTTATCAAACGAACAGGCCAGGGTTCGGCTGAAGATCTCATCCGGGAGATGAAGGAGGTTGCCGACAGGATTGCAGGTATGGACGAAACACTGGGAGAGATCGAAAAACAGATGGAATCTATCCTCCTCTCTCTTCCAAACAAGCTTCACCCTGATGTTCCGGAAGGCTATTCAGCTGAAGAAAATCATATCTGCAAGGATCCCGTAGCCTTCGACCATGCGCTGGATTTCCCTCTGATGGACCACCTTGACCTTGGAAACAAACTGGGCATTCTGGACTTCGAAAGGGGAGCAAAAATCTCAGGCACCGGTTTCCCGGTCTACATCGGCAAAGGCGCACGCCTTGAACGCGCACTTCTGAACTTCATGCTGGACTGCCATACTGAAAATCACGGCTATACCGAAGTCTTTCCGCCCTTTATGGTAAACGAAGACTCGCTTCGGGGTACGGGACAGTGGCCGAAGTTCGCCGACCAGGTCTACTACATGAACGAGGATAACCTTTACGCTATACCGACCGCCGAAGTTCCGGTAACGAACCTCCACCGGAACGAAATGCTTAAAGACGAGGAGCTTCCCATTTCCTACGCGGCATACTCCGCATGTTTCCGGAGAGAGGCAGGAAGTTATGGAAAGGACACCCGGGGCTTCCTCAGGGTTCATCAGTTCAACAAGATTGAAATGGTGAAATTCACCCGGCCCGAAGAATCGTACGACGCACTTGAAAAGATCCTGCAGAACGCAGAAGCCATTCTCAATGCCCTCAGGATTCCTTACCGGGTGCTGCTGCTCTGTAGCGGCGATATCAGCGCAGGCGCGACAAAATGTTATGATATCGAGGTGTGGTCGCCTGCTGAAAAAAAATACCTTGAAGCATCGAGCTGTTCCAACTTTGAAGATTACCAGGCACGCAGGGCAAACATCCGCTTCAAGCCTGCCGGATCTTCAAAACCGACCTACGTCCACACCCTCAACGGGTCAGGACTGGCGACATCGAGGCTGATGGTGTCGCTGCTCGAAAACTACCAGACAGCCGAAGGCACGATTGTGGTTCCTGAAGTGCTGAGAAAGTATACCGGCTTCGATGTGATCGACTGAGACCAAAAAAAATCGCTCTCTCTGCTATGCAGCAGAGCTGTCCTTGGCCGTAATCTCGTCACGAAACGTTTTAACCAGCCGACTGACCTTGTCGACCTCTATCAGAAAAGCGTCATGCCCGTATGACTCATGCAGATACTCGATAGTGGCATGAGGTATATGGCGGACAAGTTCTTCCTGTTCCTCTTGCGGATAGAGAATGTCTGAGGTAATGGAAAGTATCGCGACCGGCATGGTCAGAGACTCCAGGACACGCGCATATTCACCCCTGCCCCGGGAAAGGTCATGGGTATCCATGGCTCTGGTAAGCACGATATAGGTATTGGCATCAAACCGGCTGACAAGTTTCTCGCCCTGGTGCCGGAGATAGCTCTCGGCCTGAAAGGTCACCTCGTCTCTCTTCTCACGCCCGAAACGGATCTGAAAATTCTCAAAACTCCTGTAGGTGCACATGGCCATCATGCGGGCAGCGGCTAATCCCCTGGCAGGGGGATTGCCAGGCTCGTACCAGCCGTCGTTCCAGTCACGGTCTGCTGCGATAGCCTGTCGTTGTGCCTCACTCTGGGCGATACACCATGCAGAATGCCTCCCGGAAACACCCATGGGCATAATTGCCCTGACCCTGTCAGGAAACATGCAGCCCCACTCGAGAGCCTGCATGCCGCCCAGAGATGCCCCAACAACCAGCTTGATCTCTTCAATGCCAAGCTCGTCAAGCAGCAACCGCTGTAACTTCACCATGTCACGGATCGTGACTGCCGGAAACTCAGGCCCGTAAGGTTTTCCGCTATGCGGATTGCGTGAAAGAGGGCCTGTCGTTCCGTAACAGCTCCCCAGCACGTTGCTGCAGATAATAAAATCCTTTGCGGGATCAAATCCCCTGCCTTCACCGAACATCCCGTCCCACCATACGTCGGCATCAGCTGCCCCGGTAAGCGCATGACAGACAAGAATAACATTGTTTCTTTCTCTGTTTAAAGATCCCCATGTCCGGTATGCAACGGAAACTTCGGGAAGCTCTCCACCCAGTTCGAGACTGAAGGATTTACGTGAAACAAAAAAACCTGTCTTTTCCGATATTGCTTCGATATACTCCATTCCAATGTAGTCGTTTTCATTAGGTACCCTCTATGTATTCCGCGCTTCAATTACATCGTTGAGCGGATAGAAAGGGGTTTCTGCTACCCGCCTGAGAAAGCCTGTTCAAAATCCTCCAGGATATCATCGATATGCTCGATGCCGACCGAGACTCTGACCATATCGCTTTTTACTCCGGCAGCGTCCTGTTCCGCTTCGCTGAGCTGCTGATGCGTGGTCGATGCGGGATGAATCACCAGTGTCTTGGCATCACCTACATTTGCCAGATGGCTGGCCAGTTTCACGTTGTCGATAAAACTGACAGCACCTTCATATCCTTTTTTAACCCCGAAGGTCAGCACGCATCCGAAACCATTTTCAAGATACTTCCGCGCGTTCCGGTGCGTAGGGTGATCCTGAAGACCAGGGTAATTGACCCATGCGACAGCAGGATGATCCTGTAGCCAGAGAGCAAGCGCCATGGTGTTGTCGGCATGACGCTGAACACGGAGAGAGAGCGTCTCGAGCCCCTGAAGCAGCATGAACGAATTGAAAGGACTGATAGCAGGCCCGAAATCCCTGAGTCCTTCGACTCTCGCGCGGATAATAAAAGCAAGATCGCCGAATGAGTCGTGAAACTTCAACCCGTGGTATCCGGGTGACGGTTCCGTGAATACAGGAAACTTTCCGTTGCTCCAGTCAAAAGTGCCCGAATCGACGATTACTCCGCCCATTGAGGTACCGTGCCCGCCAATCCATTTTGTCGCAGAGCTGACCACAATATCAGCGCCATGATCGATCGGTCTGCACAGGTATCCGGCACAACCAAAGGTGTTATCGACGATAAGAGGTATGTTCTTTTTATGGGCCACCGCCGCTATCGCTTCGAAATCAGGGACGTGAAAAGCAGGATTGCCGATAGATTCAAGATATATCGCTTTGGTGGTATCATCGATAAGCGATTCAAATGTGTCCGGACTGAGATCTTCAGCAAATCTGACGCTGATCCCCAGCCTTGGAAGAGAGACTTTGAACTGATTGTAGGTCCCCCCGTAAAGGAAACTGGACGAGACGATCGAGTCTCCCGCCTGACAGATATTGGTCAACGCGATAAACTGTGCCGCGTGTCCGCTGGCCAGCACAAGTGCGGCTTTACCGCCTTCAAGAGCCGCCATGCGTTTTTCAAGAACATCCGTAGTGGGATTCATGAGCCTGGTATAGATGTTACCGAACTCTTTCAGGGCAAAAAGGTTGGCTCCATGCTCCGCACTGTCGAAAACGTAGGACGTTGTCTGATAGATCGGTACTGCACGGGAGTTGGTGGACGGATCGGGTTCCTGCCCCGCATGAACCTGAAGTGTCTCGAAACGATAGGTGGTCGGTGACTGACTCATGATTGTCAATAAGAGATGATTAAAGAAATCATCCTGAGAGAAAGGTGAGATGAAGAATAACCGGCAGAAGAGAGGGAAATGACATTGACACACAGCAAGCGCATATACAATCATCTTCCCCGCACTGCTTGTCCGGGTTGGAATTGGCACCAATCACTACTGACGGTTGCCAAGGCTTCTCAGGGCCACTCCCTCCACCTTTCTGGATGATAGCTTGAAAACTATATTGAAAGAACTTTTCAGTATGTGCATAATCTACAACAGAGATTATTATTTTACAAATTGACCGACCCGGCATCAACCTCACCAACCCTGTTACAGGTTCATGAAAGCAAGAGAGATCGCTCTCCTGACGCTTCAGGAAACAGACACACAAGCAAAAAAATCAGAGCAGTCCCTGCACAGACTTCTCAACAGGCACAAGCCAGACAAAAACGACAGATCTCTCGCAACCGAACTTGTTAACGGCGTCCTGCGCTACAGGCTCCGTCTTGACTTCATCATTTCCCTCTCGTATCACCATGACCTGAAGAAGGCTGCGCCGGTACTGCGAAACATTCTGCGCCTCGGTGCCTACCAGCTGCTTTTCCTTGATAAAATACCGGGATGGGCAGCTGTCGATGAATGTGTCTCATTGGCAGTTAAATACAAGGGCCGCCACATAGCGGGAATTGTCAACGGCGTTCTTCGCCGGATTGCCTCGGAGAAAGGGTCACTTGACGAAGTCCTCAAAAACGAACCTCTCGGGAGAAGATTATCTCTTGAATATTCACATCCTGAATGGCTGCTGCAACGCTGGCTGAAGCGTTACGGCGAAGAACAAACCGTGGCAATGCTTTCAAGCAATAACAGGGCGCCTCTGTTATCTCTTCGGGTCAACACCCTGAAAACCACCCCGGAAATCATGGGAAAAGCCTTGAAAGACGCATCGGTCACGTTCACGAAAGCAGCACCGGAACAGTTCATGCTGACACATGATTTCACTGCCTGCGAACCCTTCATCCATCTTGGCCTGGTCACCGTACAGAACCCCACTCAAGCCCTTCCCTGTCTGCTGCTCGATCCGATGCCCGATGAAACAATACTCGATCTGTGCTCTGCTCCCGGAGGCAAAGCAACCTTCATGGCAGAGCTGATGAAAAACAAAGGGTCTATTCTGGCAGTTGACCGATACCGGAACAAGTGCGAAAAAGTCATGCGACGGGCAAAAGCGCTCGGCATATCCATCATCGAAACATTTGCTGAAAATGCCGAAACATTTCAGCCGGACAAACAGCCGTCCGCGATACTCCTCGACGTACCCTGCACAGGAACAGGCGTCCTCGGCAAAAAGCCTGATCTCAGATGGAGAATCACACCGCAGCAACTCGATGAACTGACCATCCTTCAGGGAAAACTGCTCGATCACGCTGCCGGACTGCTGAATCCCGGCGGTGTTCTTGTCTATGCCACATGCTCGATCGAGCCTGAAGAAAATCAGCTTCAGATAGACCGTTTTCTGGAACGCCATCCCGATTTCTCGAGAGATCACTCTCCGGTTCCCCTTCCCGTCATGTTCAGCGAAATGCCCTCCGCCCCCGGTGCGTTCATCACCCTTCCGGGAAACCATGAGGGGTACGATGGCGGTTTTGCCCAACGGTTGCTGAAAAACAACAGATGATCCGGATAACCTGAAAGCCACCAGTATGATGATTCCGCTTTTCTCTCCCTACAAGATCCTTCTGGACAGTTTCCTGAACTACCTGACGCTGGAGAGAAATTTTTCTTCGCATACGATAACATCCTATGCCAATGACCTCAACCGGTACCTGCTGTTCATGCAGCATAGCGAAAAACAGATTGAAGCGGTTGTTCTTACCGATATTCAGCACTTCATTCAGGAACTTCATGAAGCGGGACTGGAATCGCGGTCCATATCAAGAAACATCTCGGCCATACGTTCTTTCCACAAATTCCTCATCCGCGAGAACATTCTCAGTGAAAACGCGGCCAAGAGCCTTCACCAGCCGAAGCCCGGTCTGCACCTGCCGACAGTTCTTTCAGTTGACGAGGTATTCAGACTCCTCGATGCGCCGCTCCTTGAAAAACCACCCGGAAAGTACTTCCTGAGAGATAAAGTGCTTCTGGAATTTCTCTACGCGACAGGCGTACGGGTCAGCGAACTCATCAACATCCAGCAAAGCAACTGTTATCTTGATGCCGGCTTCGCGCGTATATTCGGCAAAGGCTCAAAAGAGCGGCTTGTCCCTGTCGGACACACGGCAATAGAGTGGATACGGCGATATCAGCAGGAACTGCGTCTGAATATGGCAAACCGGGAATCAGGTGATTATCTTTTTCTCAACGCACGCGGAAAGCAGCTCTCCAGAATGTCGGCATGGAATATAGTGCGCCGCCTGAGCTCCGTTGCAGGATTAACCAAAAAAATCAGTCCGCACACCCTCCGGCACACCTTCGCCACCCATCTGCTTGAAGGGGGAGCCGACCTGAGAGCTGTTCAGGAGATGCTGGGGCACAGCTCGATAATCGCCACACAGATCTATACCCATATAGACCGGAGCTTTATCAAAGAAGCTCATAAGACATTTCATCCGAGAGGATAACTGACTCCATGACAGCACTGATCAAAGCAGTGCACGATCACCCTCCTGCGGCACGCTTGTCTCCAGACCGAGTTTCTCCTGAATCAACGCGCTGAAAACCTCCTTGACCCCGTTCTCTCCATGCACCACATAGACGTGCGGAGAGGAGTCAAAGCCTTTCAGCCACCGAAGCATGTCCTGCTGGTCACCATGTGCGGAGAGACCGCCGATTGTATGCACGGGTGCATCCACGCTGAACTCCTCACCGCGGATACGCACGCTTTTGGAACCATTTACCAGCTCACGACCCAATGTTCCCTCCGCCTGAAAACCGGTAATGAGAACATGGCACTCGGGACGCCGGATGTTGTGCTTGAGATGATAGAGTATCCTTCCTCCATTGCACATCCCGCTTCCGGCAATAATAATCGCTCCGTGCCTTATGTCATTGATCTTTCTGGATTCAGCCGCATCACGGGTAAAATGCAGGTTCATGGGCATCGGCATCTCGTTCACCTGCTCGCGAAGCCTGGTCGCTTCTTCATCATACAGATCGGGGTACTCCCAGTAGATCCGGCTTGCCTCGATCGCCATGGGACTGTCAAGAAAAATCTGCCAGCGGTCCAGTCCCCACTCCTTATGGTAGATCGCGAAGAGATAGAGCAGTTCCTGGCTTCTGCCGATGGAAAATGCAGGAACAAGAATGTTGCCGCCTTCACGATCAGCAAGACGGATCACTTCCGCAATTTCCTTCAGGGTCTCCGCTCGCTCCCGGTGCAGCCTGTCTCCGTAAGTGCTTTCAAGAATAACCGCATCCGCCTCGGCTATTGTTGACGGATCGTACAAAATAGGTGAATCGTACTGACCGATGTCTCCGCTGAAAACCAGTTTTACAGTTCTGCCTTTTTCGGCAAGCCAGAGTTCTACCAGTGCCGAACCAAGAATATGTCCGGCATCCTGAAAACGTATCGTCACTCCCGGAAGAATTTCTTTTTTCACGCCGTACTTCAGCCCCTGCATCAGATTTACCGTCCTCACAACATCCTCCACAGTGTAGAGAGGCTCGATGAGAGGCATGTTTTTCCTTTCTCTGAGCCGGTTTTCGTAGCGCACATCCCGCTCGTTCAACCTTGCTGAATCCTGCAGCAGCACCAGGGCGAGGTCTCTTGTCGCCGGATGCGTATAGACCGGACCGTCGAAACCCTTTTTCACAAGAAGCGGAACCCTTCCCGAGTGATCTATATGCCCGTGGCTGAGCACCACCGCGTCAATTTCCCGGGGATCGAAAGGAAACGGCTCCCTGTTCAGCGCTTCCTCCTCCTCCCTGCCCTGCACCAGACCGCAATCAAGAAGAATCCGGCGACCGTCAATCTTCAGAATATGACAGGAACCGGTGATCCTTGTCGTGGCTCCGTAAAATTCAAGTTCCATGTATACCTCTCATTGCAAGTATTGGTAACACCTTCATTCAGAGATGGCCTCGAGATAATCATCACCAAAATCGATCCTCAGTTCAAGCCACATAGGCAGATGATCGGACATCTGATAGGTTCTCCATGTCGGATAGGAAAGTCTTGTTTTCCCCACTTTTTCGGCATAATACCGCTCATCCTCCTGTTCAGGGTCATCGTCGCCATATCTGAATACATATCTGAAGAAATCAAATATTCCCGCATTACCTGTATCGATAGCGGTATGTTGCCCGTCTCTTCGCCTTGTTCTTTTCCAGAACGCAATCTGATCATAGGCTTTGTCCCGCTTGACATTGCTTCCTTCAGGGATCTCCTCAAGCTGTCCCGGCACCATAAAGTTATTGGTGTGCAGTGACTGCCATGTGGTATGGTCCTTGCCGAGAATGTTGAAATCACCAAGCAAAAAAAAGAAGTTATCCGCGTCCGAGTCGTTTTCTTTTTTTGCCCTTTCCGCAAGAAACTCCGTCAGTTTTCGTATTTCCCGGTTACGCCTGTCCATGCCTTCCCTGCCTGATCCATAATAAATATGGACGGTGCAAAGGATAAATTTCAGCCACCCGGCCTGAAAGGTTACCAGAAAAGGGGTACGTGCAAATTGCAGAGCGTTTTCACTGATGATTCCATCCGGGAAGAGAATCTTGTCATTGTCGTCAAGTACAGGATAAGCACTCCCTTCCGGCATAACCTGAACACCTGTTTCAGTACGACGGACTTCCTTGCCTCGGCTCAGAAGTAACCTGCACCCGGCCGGCAAAACAATGCTTGTCCCTTCCGGCAGATCGGTAACCAGGTTTTCGGAAAGCGTCACCTTGTCCCCGGCTTTTCTTGTTTTTATCTTCCCGGGAAAAGAGAGAGAAGCGCCCGGCGGAATGTGAAGCTTCAGTCCCGAAGGATCTTCGAGGCTGCTGCCGAACGGCGAGGTGATCCGGTCTTCCCGTGGAAGGTTGAGTTCACCGGCAATATTCGTAAAACGAACTTTCTTGTTGTTATAGACAAAAACCATCCGTTCCCGATTACCGGGCCTGCCCTCGGTAACATCGGTGGCAATATAGCTCCAGTCATGCCTGCCGAGAAGCCTTATGATGGTTTCGAGCGCTCTGGTATCTTCCCGAACCTCCTGAAGGGCGATAAGATCGAAGTGTGAGACTATCTCGGCAATATAATAGAGTGACTCCGTAAGCCTTCCCCCATATTTTCTCGTATCGAACTCCCTGATGTTCCAGGTAGCGATACGCAGCCACTGATTGTCATTGCGCTCACATCCTGTATCATCATCCCGACCTGCTCCATAGATGTGTTCTTTCAGAGCAGCACGAAGGGAAACAAGCCTTGAAGCCGTTGTTTTTTTCCAGGCTTTGCGCTCGGGAGAATCGAGAGCCCTGGGTTTCAGATAGGAATAGAATGGCATGGCTTAACCTCCTTTTCTTGTTACCAGCGGATCGGGAAACTGAGAACAGGAAAACAACACGGGAACTCTATTTACTTGTTCCTAAGCGGCTCAAGTGCAGGATGACAGGAGCGGAGAAAACCCTTTCTATCCGCTCAACGAAGCAATTGAAATCGCGGAATACAGTAATAGAGGCACCCAACTGATCAACAGCGTTTCAAAGGATACAGCTATACTGCTTCAAGATACGAAAAAAGGATCTCTCTGTTCACGCCACCATACGAGTCACGAGACAGCATCAGCTGCAATGGCGGTCTTTATGACTTTCCAGCTCGATTTTCAGGGCCATGAGCGTCCTGTTGACATCAAGGAGAAAGAATACCAGGGAACAAATCAGGCAGACCATGCTGGAGATGAACAGAAAAGAGAGCAGCAGCGGAAGGTCGAGCGCCACAAGAGGCGAAAGAAAGAGAACGATGACAAGCAAAGAAGAAAAAAGACAGCTGAAAGAAGCGAGCATGATAGCGATGCGGATCATTCTCGCCCTGCTCCAGAGAATATCGATTTCAAGAGAAACCCTCTCACTGATACAGGCGTCAGGTGAATCAAGCTCACAGGATAGTGAACGTGACCGATCGATAATTCTGCCAAGCCTGTTGGTCATTGTCAACAGCAGCAGTCCCAGGCCGGAGATGAGGATAACAGGCCCTACGGCCGTCTGGATAATGGGAATGAGGTGCTCCACAGATTGCATCGGCATGAGAATGGTTGAAATAACTCCTGTTGCTACTCTTTAAGGCGGATAAACAGTTTACCCTCGCGAACCGATATGGCGTCAATCCCGTCTGAAAAACCCTTCCAGAAACCGGGATCGTTTCCGTACTCTTCAACAAGATCGACATTCTTGATGCCTCCCATCCAGGCATTCGGGAGCGGAACGCCCATCAGGCTGATACCTTTGAGCTTCAACACAGGCCTTCCTGCACGATAGGTAAACCCGATACCTGCCCGGACCCTGATGGTTTTGCCTCCGAAAACCGGAAAATCAGCATCTACGGGAACCAGCAATTTTGCGCTGACCAGATCCTCAGAAAGATCCACCGCTACTTTTTTTGCAAGATCGGTGTTGTTGGCAATCAGCGCGTTGAGCTCCCGTTCGGTCAGGTATATATCACGACTGGCACCCTCTTCGCTGTAGGGTTCCGGTTTCAGAAAACCATCCTGCGTCAGTTCATCATCCGGTGCGGCACCGAACATATCCACAAGAGAAACACCGCTTGCCTGTTCGATCCTGTCCAGTTTTCCCGATAGCTCCTCCTGCTCGCGGGCGTTCAGCTCGACCGGGGAGAAGGGTGCGGGGAAAAAGAAATAGCGCACGACGAGCAACGTAACCACAACGGCAAGAACGACCGACCCGAAAACGATTGCAAGAACTGTCGGGCCGCTGAACCCTTTCGAGCTTCTGTTTACCGAATCATCACTCCCCTCCATAGTGCATCCCCCTGAAAGTTTTTTCATGTCCTGAGATTACCGTGCAGCTGCTATTGGAAACTACAGAGATAACCCCTGTCCTGCAAAAAAACGCTGCCGGGGATACTTACTTTCTTTTTTTCTTTCCTCCCGGAACGCGTTTAGAGCTTTTGGCTGTTTTCCTGCTGTTTTTTGCCGAATACTTTCCGGGTGAACCGGCTCCCTCGTCTGCCTTTGAGGCTTGCAGCTTCAGACCGCATACACGTACCTTTTTAAGATCCATGAAAACATCTTTGGGCATTCCTGCAGGCAGTTCGACAGTACTGTGATCATCAAATATGGTAATCCGCCCGACCGCGTCTCCGTCAAGACCGATCTCATTGATAATCGCGCCGGCAATATTACCGGGTTTTACACCGTGTTTTTCTCCTACTTCTATGCGGTACCGCTCAAAACCAAGCGCTTCGTAAAGAGGGTCTTTTTTGCCTTTACTTTTAAATGAACGGCCATCGGCATGATCCTGACGTCCTTTCCTCTCTTTTTGCTCCCGTCCAAAAGGCTTCATCTGTTTCGTGAGCAGAAGCGGACTGTCCCCCTGATACAGACTTGCAAGAGCCGCGGCGGCATCCAGAGCGGTAACATCGTGCTCAAAACAGTAGGATTCAACAAGTTCACGGAAAAAATGAAGATCCGCGGTAGAGAGTGTGTCACTGATCTGCTGCTTGTAACGCGCGATACGCTTGTCATTGATGATTTCAGTCGAAGGCAGCTCCATCCTGTCTATTCTTTTACGAATGGCCCTTTCAATCGTTCGCAGCATTGACATCTCGCGAGGGGTCACAAAGAGTATCGCCTCACCGCTTCTGCCGGCACGACCGGTACGACCGATACGATGGACGTAACTTTCCGTATCGGTGGGAATGTCATAATTAATAACATGACTGATCCGTTCCACATCCAGTCCCCTTGCCGCCACATCTGTGGCTATGAGAATATTATAGACGCTCTTCTTAAACTGGCCGACAGTTTTTTCCCGATGATTCTGCATCATGTCACCGTTCAGCGCAGCCGAGGCATAGCCTCGCGCCCTCAGCTTTTCGGACAGTTCAACCGTCTGTGTCTTGGTGCGGACAAAAATGATCACTCCATCGTAGTGCTCGATTTCCAGAATCCGGGTCAGCGCATCGAGCTTGTGGTGACCTGAAACCGGAAGAAAACGCTGGGTAGTGCTTTCAACCGTAGAACTTTTTGACTTGATGGCGACCTCCGTGAAGTCACGGAGATATTTTCTCGTGATTCGGCGGATCTCCGACGGCATGGTTGCGGAAAAGAGCGCGACCTGACGGGTGGCAGGCGTTTTTTCAAGAATCCACTCGACATCATCGACAAATCCCATACGAAGCATCTCGTCAGCCTCATCGAGTACGAGCGTCTTCAACCCATCGAGGTTCAGTGTCTGCCTCCTGATATGGTCCATAACCCTTCCCGGAGTTCCGACAACGACATGAACGCCCCGCCTGAGGCGTCGAAGCTGACCGCTATAGTCCTGGCCGCCGTAGATCGGCAGCACATGAAAGTCATCCATACATGCTGCATAGCGCTGGAAAGCCTCTGCCACCTGCAGAGCGAGCTCCCTTGTCGGTGTAAGGACAAGCACCTGCGGAGATGCATTGGACAGATCGATTGTAGAAAGAAGCGGCAGCGCGAATGCCGCTGTTTTGCCGGTTCCTGTCTGTGCCTGGCCAAGAACATCGCTGCCTTTGAGAATTATCGGAATAGTCTGAAGCTGAACCGGGGTCGGTGTCTCGTAACCAACTTTTTCCAGCGCGTCAAGCACCTGGCCTGAAAGCCCGAGGTCTTTGAATCCTGTAGATTCTACTGTTTCACCATTGTTTTTCGTCATACAACTGTATCTCCTGAAATGAGGATACCGCGAACTGCCGCAGCTGTTCCGACAACGTCGAAACCTGTACGTTTTTCAAGGTATCAAAAATGAATATAACTGCCGGGAGGAGTATATGAGAAAAAGCTGTGCTCAACAGGTGAGAATCCTGAAACAGGTGAGGTTTCACTAACAAAAAAAACTCTTGACATGCCGCTCTTTAGCAGACTCACAACGTATCTCATCAATATCGTTACTTCCCTTTTCGTCCAGTCACCGCACTATACGACAGACAGAACTCAGCTCATGGTACGAATTAATCCGGCAAAACGCTAATTATTCTTCGCTTTCTGCCGCAGATCGTCGGTCAAGTCCTTATTTCAGGAGCTTTTGCGGTCAGCAGACTTACTGGAAACAAATACTCTCTGTCTCTTTTTTCCGTCAAAAACATGCCAGTTCGCCCCAACATGCATCCTGGTTCCGTTTCTTCCATGCGCGGGAAACCGGGTTGCCTTTCCAAACAGAAAATACTCGTCGTGAGCGAGGTGATCATCCTTGATCAGCGGCCAGACATACCATCGCAGGAATCGCTGATCAATGGTTCGTTCTACCTCAGCAACACCGTAGAACGAATCTATGAGAGGCTTCAGGTCCGGCAGGGCTCCTCGAACCCCTCCGCAGAGACCGGCAAGAATAAGCTCGGAATGTGTAAACCAGTCCCGAATAATATGAAAACGTTTACCGGATGCGATCCATTCATCAACAGCTAAACGCTCCTGGCAGGTAAGCGGAGAATCAGCGTCCCGAACGAGATATCGTTCCACAGTCGGATCATTGGCAACCTGAAAACGCCAGAACAGCCCTTCATAGGCCTTCGACGCCAGCGGCATCATGACAACCTTCGCCCCGTATCGACGTAACTCACCGATGACTTTCTCAGGTACAGAGTCGTCACAATAGAACCTGCAGACCCAACCTGGATAGATGACGCGAGCAAGCCGGGCGTTCTCAACCGCACCGTCCAGATAGAAGGTCTTCCGCCCCCACAAGCTGTACGAAATCACATTCCGTTCAGGGATCCGTGTCTGGAATGAAGGGGCCGTCTCTTTTTCACGCTGGAAGTCATGACTGCTGATGAACGCATGTGCCGGATTGCGCTTTGAAAAAACCGCAGCGTCCTTGGCCTCGAGGCTTTTTCTTCCGCACACAATCGACCGATCCTCCTGCTTGAGGTTATGATAACAGTGTGCAAGCCCGTCGAGAACGACCCAGTCATCCTCTTTGCCCTGAAGAAGACCCTCGTAGACCTCAACCGCTTCAGCATAGTTACAGGAAAGCGAATAACAGACGCCAAGAAATCTTTTCAGCACCCGTTGATCAGGTTGAACGCTGAGCGCCTGTTTAATCGCATCAATAGCAGCGTCAAAATCCTGCAGTGCAAAAAATGATTTCGCCAAACCGGTAAAGTCCGAAACACGGGGCTGGTTACCATCCTGTTTTTGCCGTTCTGTCTCGTTCTGAAAAAACTCCGCTGCCTCTTTAAACCTGCCGGCGGCATAGAGAAAGCGCCCTCTGTTATTCTCCGTTTCCAGAGACACGATCGATCCCTTGTAAACCTTCGCCATAGCAATCCGTTATGATGCGCCATCGCCGGTATCGCCGGACTTTCCCTCTTGTTCTTTGCGGACGATAAAGACTCCTTCTTCGTCAAACCGGTTAATCATATCATCGACCTTACTTTCCACTCCGGCAAACTTGTCTTCCACGCCTGCGATCTTGTTTTCCAGCGTCCCGAACCTTTCGTCAAAAGCTCCGATCTGCCCGGAAATGGCATTCTGCAGCTCTGTAATCCGGCTCTTTTCCTTACTCAAGGCGAGCTCTTGAGCCTCATGGAGCGCCTTGTTGCATTTCCTTTCTTCCATCATGGACGATACCTCGAGTCTTCCGATAAAAAGAAGATAGATCACACTCAAAACACCGAGCGTTCCAAGCATGATGACTCCCAACGGAGCTTCTATGCTGAAAAAAATAAAATTAATGCTATCCTGTCGGGCAAACAGACCCCAGTTAATCCCGGCAAACAGCAGCACCAGAAACAGGACCAGTACAAGTATGATCGTATGTAGCTTCATTGCAGCCTCCTCATTTTTTTCTCACACTGTTCGTTGACTTCGTTTGCCCTCATACCTATTGTTGTTGTAAACATCACTGTAATAATATACGCTTTTATCCCGTATTCAGCCTTACTTCACAGCGCCCCTGCATTCAGGCAAAAAACCCGCTAAACCTGAAATAATGCATCAAAGGAAGAATAAAAAGGCTTACAAAAAAATGAATCTTGCTCTTTTCTGTCATTCCCGTGCCTGACCCGTGAAATCCATTCTTGTCCGGTAAAACCCCATGGAGGCCGGATCACGTCCGGCATGACTCCTCTCCACTCCTGTCATTCCTGAGCCTGACCCGTGAAATCCATTCTTGTCCTGTAAAACCTCATGGATGCCGGATCACGTCCGGCATGACTCTTCTCCACTCCTGTCATTCCCGTGCTTGACACGGGAATCCATTCTTGTCCTGTAAAACCTCATGGATGCCGGATCACGTCCGGCATGACTCCTCTCCACTCCTGTCATTCCCGAGCCTGACCCGTGAAATCCATTCTTGTCCTGTAAAACCTCATGGATGCCGGATCACGTCCGGCATGACTACTCTCCACTCCTGTCATTCCCGAGCCTGACCCGTGAAATCCATTCTTGTCCTGTAAAACCAAATGGATGCCGGATCACGTCCGGCATGACTCCTCTCCACTCCTGTCATTCCCGTGCTTGACACGGGAATCCATTCTTGTCCTGTAAAACCTCTTGGATGCCGGATCACGTCCGGCATGACTCCTCTCCACTCCTGTCATTCCCGTGCTTGACACGGAAATCCATTCTTGTCCTGTAAAACCTCATGGATGCCGGATCACGTCCGGCATGACTCCTCTCCACTCCTGTCATTCCCGTACTTGACACGGGAATCCAGGCAAAGGATGAACGAACCATGAACTGCTTCGCGTGACGAAATACCTGACGGGACTGTCTTCGGTTATCTCCGGAAGAATAGTGGCTGTCTGTTCATGAATCCTCTATAACAGAGTGGCATACGAACTTTGATTTTTCGGTTTTTAATCATACCCTAAGTTGAGCGATTGTTGAGCATACTGTAGATGCAAGGCACAGGGGACGCAGCTGTAGTGCACTACCACAAACTCCCTATAACGAAGCAGATGCAGCATGACCGACAATCCCATTGGGTTTCAACACATGCGATTTTTCTGCTTTATGGTTGCGCAACCCATCGGGTGAGATGTCCGCTGTAAGATAATTCAGCATCACGCATTAGATAGTATACTGTTGACACCGTAAAGCATTTGTTGAAACGATCAACTTAGGCATACCTAAAGATGACACGCTCCTCATTAGAGCAGGATAACCATGGCACCGCAGCTTTTCCTCTATAATGCAATAGTTCCTCTTTTAGCAGGCTCACTGAAGCTGTTCAGCCCTGCATTTCCGAGATTGCGGACTTTTTTTGATGTCCGCAAGAACATGTTCACGGAACTGGAACAATCAGTCGCTGAAAAAAAGGATTCGGAATTTCGCGTCTGGATTCATGCCGCCTCTGCAGGCGAGTTTGAGCAATCCAGACCAATCATAGCCGCGTTAAAAAAATCGCGCCCTGACCTGTCCGTATTCGTTTCATTTCAATCCGACTCCGGTTACAGCGTTTACCGAAACTATCCCGATGCGGCCGCGGTATGGTATCATCCGGTCGACACAAGACAAAACGCGAAAAAAACTGTGGCGCTCATACGTCCGGATGTCGTGGTGATCATGCGCTATGATTTCTGGCCGAACCATCTCCTTGCCGCAAAAAAGAGCGGAGCGCGCCTTTTTCTTGTAGCGGCAGTTCTTCAGGATCGCTCCATATATGGAAAACCGCTTGTCCGGCAGTTCTACCGGCAGGTTTTTTCGCTGTTTGATTACATTTATACGGTTTCAGAAAAAGACCGTGAACGGTTCTCGACACTGTTCGGAAGAAACGATGCACTGAAAGCCGGTGATCCCAGATTCGATCAGGTCGTGCAACGAAGCGCAAACACGTCAAAAATCGATACCCTTGCCGCCTGTTACGCAGGAAAGATTGTTCTTGTCGCGGGAAGCACCTGGGAAAGGGATGAGGAAATACTTCTTCCTGCCTCTATGGAACTTGCCGGAAAGCTGAGCCTGATTCTTGTGCCGCATGATGTTTCACCGGGCAATATCAGCCGGCTGGAAACGCTGCTGCATGCCTCAGGGATTTCCTTTTCAAGACTATCATCTCTACCTGAGAACTTTTCATCAAACAGTGTCCTTGTCGTCGATACAGTCGGCCTGCTTGCGGAACTCTATACTCTTGCAGGGATAGCCTATGTAGGCGGTGGATTCGGGGTCAATGTTCACAACACCCTTGAACCTGCGGTCTACGGCATCCCCGTCCTGTTCGGACCAAACCATCATAATTCACCGGAAGCTGAAGAACTTGTCCGCATTACTGCCGCAACCGTAATCCCTGACCGCGACACCCTTGCCGATACGCTGAGAAAGCTGCTGGACGATCCCGACACGAGAGCCCTGCAGGGCAGCCTTGCGGGCAGCTTCGTACAAGAACGGCTCGGCGCATCGCAAACCGTTGCAAAAAAGATCCTGAACAGCATTACCATCTAATGCGTATATTTGACAAAAACATAAAACCTTCATCATCATGCTGGCACGAGCACAAAGTCTTTACCTTTTCATTGCAGCCCTTCTTGCTTTTTCAAGCCTGTTCTTTCCCTTCTGGTACTATATGGCAGGAACTGCATATCTCCTCACTGACTTCACTCCTTTTTCATCGGCCGGAATAGTGCACATCACAGGAGTCTATGTTTCGAGTATTCTTTCGCCGATTTCCGGAATCCTTTCGATCGCCGCGATCTTTCTGTATAAAAACCGTTCACTGCAAAGCACACTCATCTCCGTTCTGATTGTAATTTTCCTTGCTGACGTGCTTTCAGGGCTCACCGCGGCGCATTTCATGAATGAATATCTGTCTCAGGGAGCTGGTACAGCTGTAGAACATCAGCCCGGAGCAGGTCTTTTTGTGCTCCTGCCGCAGCCGCTGCTTTTCTGGCTGGCAATGAGAGGGGTGAAAAAAGATGAGAAGATCGTCAACGCCTATAAACGACTTTGATCGGAAAATAGAGATGTTTACCGCATGGACAATCGGTGATATTCACGGAATAGGCCCGGAAATCATCCTGAAAAGCTTTCGGGAATTCGGACAGGGCCGCAGCCGACCTCTGGTTGTCGGCTCCGCCGAAGCGCTCAGGTTTTACACTGTCAAACTGGGGCTCGGGGTGAACATCGCAGCATTTACTTCATTTGATGCGATCCGAAACGCCTCTCTCTCTCCTGATACGCTTCCCGTTCTCAGCGTCAGCGAGCCTTCAGAGCCCATAGTACCCGGAACGATCTCCGCATATGCGGGTGACACAGCCATGAAAGCTCTCGATACAGCTTCCAGGCTCTGCCTGGAAGGAAAAACCAGAGCCCTCGTTACCGCTCCGATCCATAAAGAAGCCCTTGCGAAAGCAGGATACACCAACACCGGGCACACCGACTATCTGGCAGAACGCTGTGGCGAAGCTGATCCGATCATGCTTTTTCATGATCCTCTTTCCGCTCTTACCGTGGCGCTCGCGACCATACATGTACCGCTGCGACGAGTCCCCGGACTAATAGAATCCATGGATTTTGAGCGTTTCTTTGCCAAACTCTTCTATGCTCTCAGAACGGATTTCCGGATACCCGCTCCCCGTATAGCCGTTCTCGGGCTGAATCCTCACGCTTCCGACGGAGGTGTCATGGGCAGTGAAGAGCGTTCTGTTCTTCAGCCCTGCATTCAAAAAATCGCCAAAAAAGAACATATCGACGGGCCCTTTCCTGCTGACGGTTTTTTCGGAGCACGCAGCTATAACAACTATGACGCTGTCGTAGCGATGTACCACGACCAGGGACTGCTCCCGTTCAAGGTACTTGCATTTGAAAGCGGTATCAACGTCACTATCGGTCTGCCGATTGTTCGAACCTCTCCCGACCACGGAACCGGCTTTGATATTGCCGGTCTTGGAAAAGCATCGTCCAAAAGCTTCATCCAGGCCGCCCTTCTGGCAGAACAGATAGCGGATAACAGGGAAAGAAAGTCAAAAGTCAAAAGGTAAAAGTCAAAAAACAAACACATACACGTACCGCATCGCTGAATACAAATACGCAATACGTTAAACTATTCCCTGCTGTCAAGCTATCGAGCCATCAAGCTATCCAGCAGTTGCAACAGCTCAACAATTCAACAGGTAATCAATGATCTCTTTTATCAACGCAGATCTGGAACTTGGAAAAAAAACCATCCTGAAAGAGGTGAATCTCGCCATTGATTCCGGGGAGCTTGTCTATATCGTGGGGAAAAGCGGGAGCGGAAAAACAACCTTGCTCAAAGCGCTGTACATGGAAATCAAGCCGGTCAAAGGTGAAGTATCCATAGGTGGATATACCTCTTCCTCGATAAAAAAGCGGCATATTCCGCACCTGCGCAGAAAACTAGGGATCGTTTTTCAGGACTTCAGGCTCCTTGAAGACAGGACGGTTTTTGACAATCTTGCTTTTGTGCTGAAGGTAACCAACACAAAAAACCGGCTCATCAAGGATCGAGTCATGACCGCGCTTCAGGAAGTCGGGCTGGAAAAAGCAGCAAAACAGATGCCCCTGAATCTCTCCGGCGGGGAGCAGCAGCGTGTAGCGATCGCCCGGGCGCTGGTCAGGGAGCCGATAGCAATTCTTGCTGACGAGCCCACAGGAAACCTGGACCCCGATACGTCGCTGGAAATCCTCGACTATCTGAAAAAAATCAACCGTAAAGGCATCAGCGTGATCATCGCGACGCACGATTACGAGCTGGCCCGTAACTATCCTTCAAAAACCTGGCAGATCAACGGCCAATCGCTTCAGGAAGCGACGTTCAGCGAGTCCTCTGTGGGATACCGGCCAAAAACCAGTATACAAACCGTCAGCTGAACTATCCTGAATGCACATTCCTTCGCGTTCAACGTGCTTACTGCCCGTGACCGAAATAGTCACATTGAGTAAAACAAATTCTCCAAAAGAGCTGATAGTATTCGACGTTGTCTAGCTGTGCCAGACACGAATACTATCCACCGTATCGGGGCATTTTTTGTGCAGGAAAGCGTAAAGCCTCTCAACATCGGCCAATGCGTCCGGAAGCTATTTTATCCGGGGCAAGCCTTCACCTTACCTTGAGCCAGATTTTCAAGCCATTCAGCAGCTTGTTCATGAGGTACGGTAACGCCGGTCAATTGATACTGCTCCCAACGATCCATATCCTCTCGCTTTTCCTGCTCGTATTTTTCTTCGCGATCCAGGAATGTGTCGATTGCCCTGCACATGAGCCAGTGGGGCGATCTGTCGCGGATACGCCCAAGAGCCACAAGCCGTTGCTGTATGCTCTCGTCTAACATGACGCCTTTTGTCTTTGACATGACGAAATCTCCTTTTGCTATAAGGCAACACGTACAGCAACCTTTAGCTACCAAACCAAACCCCCGAACCTAAGGAACAAGTACCTGGGCAACTGCAACTATTATATAACGAACCATATGGCTGACAGTTCCCTTTGTCACAACAGCCTTACCGTTTCAGCGAACGACAAGCCGTAGTCATTGACAAACTTCCTGGCCAATTCTTTCCGTATCGCGGGCATCCGTCCTTCTGAAAGAAACCGGTTTTTCCTGTATTCTCTATCCGAAGCTTACCCTGCATTTCGACCTAATGAACAACCCCTACTCCTTTCATTTTGCCCGGCAATCGGGTTTTCCCTTGATTTCAAGATACCAGCATTTTTAGCAACGGATCAACGAAGTACGAAGTATTGCAAAAAGTATCTTACAGTTCTCCTGGGTTAACAGATTCATGCTGTTTCCCGATGCGGTATCTCCTGATAAGAGAACTCCCATAACCCTGCATTTTCCTTGGCATGCTCAATTGTCATACTGACAAGATTTCCCTTCTCGTCCACATCAATCAGTATATTTTCACTGATCTCACGGGTTTCAAACACTGGCTTGTCAAGCAATTCAATATACGCAGTATCAGTATCCTCAAAATATTTTACTTTCATCACTTAACCCTCCTTATACGATCTATCGAAAAATGCATTGTGAACGGTTTCTCCATCTTCAAGCAGAATGACCCTTAATGCTTTCCCTGCTTCTGGAATATGCGCCCATTTCCTGATTCTGCCATCAGACTGGATAACAATTCTCTCAGGGTGTTCTACAACAAAACAAATCCACTCATATAAAGAGTTATTCCATCGACAAACGTTTTCCGATCCGTATCCTCACAAACAATGCTGCCCCGCTCGATCCCCCGGATAATCACGTGATGCATGGTTCCCGGCGCGTCAAGTCTCGGTCCTCGCGGCATTGAACACTCCCCTTTATATTTTGCCCGTCAATCGGGTTTTCTCCTGATGTCAAGTTACCATGTCACAGAATTTTTGGCAACGGATCAACGTTATATAATAATAGCAGTTGCCCAGGAAGTCCCGTATTCCCTGAAGACCTCAGTAGCTGGCTAAATACTCGGCACCAAATACCATATCTCTTACTCCACTAAAGTCTACGCCCGGATTGTCCGCTACCTTGATGATAATCTCAAACTCTTGTGTAGCGTCCTGATCTATGAATTGATCGAGATCGGATGTGACCGAATTACTGTGCAAGGGACCAGCGTGGGACAGGGCCAAACCCTGGCTGAAACTGAAACTAACCTCGTTTGTCGCCACCGTTGACTTTATTGTCGCTTTGATTTCTGCTCCATCTTTGGTGGCCAGGAATATCAACAAGTTCTTCAACTCTCTTTTGAGCTCGTTCTTGGGTAGCCCAGCAGTTCTTAGATCGAACTTAAATGTCGCCGTAGACGCGCCTTGCTGAAGTTCTTCCAAGATATGCGGTTGAAGATTACGAGCGGAAAGAAGTACAAGGCGTTGCGTTGACTTTGGTTTTTCGATGATATGTTGTTGATACAGGTCCGCCGAGTAGTATGCTCGCATGTTGAAGGTCATCAGGATATCGCTAACATCTTTCAATCCCAAAGGATTGGCTTCTTCAGGAAGTTCCAATATCCAAGATGTTTCTATACCGCAACCTTCGAACGCCAACAGCGTGTCGTCGGTAAGGCCATAAAGCGTCCTGGCATCACTAAGCCGGAATTCCGACAAAGGAAAAGCGCTTGGCTCTCGCCGCAAGACATACTGTTCACCATCAATGCGGGACACCGCTGAGATGCCGTCGTTTTTCAAGAAACCAAGCACTTGTGGCATAGCCCCCGTGCTTTGCACCTGCAAATCTATGGAGTGAATCCGGTAGCCGTAAAATCCGGGGTACATTTGCTGAAATGGGAATTCTTCCGTGCGAAAATTGCAGCGCCCGGTCTTCTTGAGTTGTGCAAAATGCAGGGGATAGTCGAAGGCCAGCGAATATATCTTTCTGACAGGCTGGGCGGGCTTGATGTTGTCCAAACGGGAGGCTTCCAGCTCCGCTAAATCGAGCTTTAACAGGTCCGCGCCGGTTACCCCCTGCAAGGAAAGCGGGAAGTAATCGAAGCGGATTATGCTCACACTGCGATCCTGTTCATAGGCCAGAGCCCGCTCGGCCAACCAGGCATAGCGGACGCCGAGCTCGATATAGCGGCGCATTACCCGTTTCATCACGGCGGCAAGCTTCGCCCAGAGCTCAGTGCTAAGGAAACGGTTTTGCTGGAAGTCCCGGATCGCTTCAGCCAGCGCCTTGGCGAATTCGGCGTCGGACTCGGCGATCTTCTGCTGCAACTGCGCGATCTTGACCTCCCTTTCCCTGACCTTGACCAGAGCCTGAGCTGTGGGCAATGCCCGGGACTTCAAGGCGTCCAATTCATCCCTCTGGCTGTTGTAGGCATCCTCCATGCTGGACATGCTGGTATAGCTGCCATAGATGAAAAGTCCATATCCCGCCATGACTCCGCCCGCACTTCCCGCCATAAACGCTCCATAGGTTTCCTTGGGGTCTTGGCCGATCCCTTCAAGAGCATCCTTAAAGCCTTTGCCAAAATCCAGTACCTGGTTTAGAAATCCCTCCGAGTCATCGATCTCGTCCTGCTTGGCCTGAATAGCTGCCAGGACATCCGCCACCTGCTGCTCGGCCTGCTTTACACCGTGCTTGGCTATCTCGATCTGCTCACCAGCGATCATTCCGAGGAGAGCCGCCTTTTTCAGGGCGTTGGCAGTGATGATCCGCTCCCGTATGGCCTCTTCAAGCAGCTTTTCGAGATTTGCGGTGTAAAACAGGAAATCATGCTGTGCAGACTTCGCGCTCTCGGCGAAGTGATCCGCCGCACTCTTCAAAGTCTCGTAGTGCAGCGTCGGTACCATGCCTTCATCAGCACCGAGATAGTTGAGGCCCGCCTCGATCTGATGATACCCGCGGAGCGCATGCGTCGTCTGTGCGGTCAAAGCGGGGTTTTCCGAGTGCTGCTTAAAGGCAGGCACATTAAAACCTCCCCAATGCGGATCGATCGGTGGCCGTTTTCCATGCAGGAACAACACCGCCTTGTACAAATCCCTGGCCCGCTGAACATTGGGCGCCTCATCGCTTCGATACAAGGCATCGGCCCAATCAAGCAGTGCGGCTCCTTGACGAAGACGGAAGAACCGTCTTTCCATCGGATGGGCAGCTTCCCTGATCGGCACGCGGAGAAGAACCGTGCTATAGGCCCAGTAATGATAGTCTTTCGAATCGTCATTTGGATTCAGATGAGGAAATTCGCCTTCATTGAATAGGTTTGCGGTATACCCGATATTCCCAGCGTGGAACAGCCGTTCTTCGATTCCCAAGCCAGGATGGTACTCCCGATAACCGGCATAGTCGCTGGGGCGGGCCATACCGACGGGAAAAAATGTCATACAACCGTAGTAATAAACGGCGTTTCGGTAATCACCCAACTCGAGCAGTGTGTCGCCGATATAGGAGGGAATAATAGAAAAATAGAGTCGGGAGATCAATCGGATCAGCTTCTCGGCATTGTATTTCCACCATTTTTCCCAGCTCCTTTCATCGGAGGTATCCTGAGACAAGTTAGGGCGAGGATAAAAACGTTCCTTGCAAAAACCTTCCAACTCCTCAATATCATTCGGCGAAACAAGCTTTGTATCACCAAATGCTGCAGTGATCTCGGATTCATCGTATTCATGCATAAGCACACCGGAAAACCGGTTTGCCGTGTAGAAGCGATCAAGGGCCAGCCGAAATTCACCTAATTCAAAGTACTTATACCCTTCCCTAACAAGGTCGAGAATATCGATTAATTGCTTTAAATGTTCTTGTTGTGACGTAAGCGAAGTGCTGCCATCCTCCGTGACTAAATCTCGGTACCAAGAGAGAATGTGATCTTGCAACCCGAGATCCGTATCCCAGAAACCCTTGAATCCATAATAATTTTCCGGATGGAATGGTTTTTTCTGCTGAACCCACTCTTCGTAATAGAGGAAAAAGGGGGCCTTTCCCAGCAACCGCTCGGGAATGATAGGAAAGGGATCTTGCCCGCTCTGATAACCGTCGCTGTAAAAGCGCTGCAGCGTGGTGATATTTTCCTGCACTTCACTGGACATTGCCGAATCGGGGCGTTCAAGATCGAGTCGGTACCGCAGCCCAAGTTCCTTGGCGGATAACTTGGTCAGATCGATCAGGTAATCCAGATACTCCCGGTCGCTCCTCTGCCCTTGGGTGTCTATTAATCCAGGCAGGAGCCCGAAACCGTAGTTTTCATTTGGCAGAGACATCAGGATTTTTTTGAGGATCCCGATCACTATGGCGTTCGCCGGGCGTGTCTGCGTGTCGAGGGTTTCGAAATCCTGATGAAAGCGCTTTTTGAGGATATCCAAATTGTTCGGATATATCTCCGTGCCTTCGAGCCCGGTGAATATGGTCCGCAGATAGTCCCGATAGCGGCTCCACTCCGTCGGCACCAGTAATTGAAAATCGGGGTTGGGCTCGAATCCCATCGAAAGGTCGTCGGCGAAGGTAGCCGTGTACATAGAACTGAACTTGTTCACGGCCAAATTGGTATCGCCTTCTTTCAAGGCGTCAACATCCATCACCCAGTCTACCTCAAGCAGACTGCTGAACGTGTCGAGTTTGCTGATCAGTTCATCAAGTGCGTTTTTGACCCCCGGTTCGCCTAGATAGGGTTTGAACTGCACCACATACTGATTCAGCGAGGCAGGAGAATTTAATCCCTTGAAGGTCGGCGCAGCAATGTAGGAACGAAGGATTCCGTCCGGATCGAGAAACACATGCTCCAATTCAGACACCATCCCTAGGCGTATGTCCATGCTCAGGTTCGAAATATCCGTATTCCCGGGACCGACTGTACATAACTGGCGTACCAATTCATGCAGCTGAACAATCCGTGTCTGCGCCATTCGCTTGGCCAAGACTTGCCATGACGCGAGATCGATGGAAGGCTCTACTATCGGCAGGTGCAGGATCAGGTTTTCAGGCGGTTTCGACAGGGAATAAGGAATAGAGGTAAAAATCACGGAACCACTGGCGTCTTCACAAACAAGGACAAAGCCTTTCACAGACGATTCCAGGCCATCCAATAACAGAGAAAAACGCCCGCTCGTCCCCGAAATGCCTTCCGCTGATGGCGAGTCATGGTCTGGCTCGATCGTTGCGCCTTCATCAAGGGTTCCCACCAAAAATACCCGCACCCTCATGCCCGCTAAAGGGTAGCCGCTATTCTTTTTTAGCAGCAGGCCAGAAATATCAATACGCCCTACCGCCGCCTCACCTGAGACACCCCAAGCTGGCAAGTTTACTTCGATCACCACATTTCGATCACCACTTCTCACATTCCACAGCACATCACCTTCTGTACTCTTTATCAGCTCCTCGCCATAAAAAACCTTGAAAGTAACATCTGGTCGCCGATCCACGAATAGTTCCTGAAAATACTTTTTATCGAACCGGAGATGAAACGTGCCGTCTTCATTCGTAACGGCACTTCCAAGAAAGTCGTCGCAAATCAGGTCTTTATCCCATGCCTCAACTCGAAGCCCTCCTATCCCATGAAAGCTATCTACATTGAGCACAGTACCCAATACAGCAAATAAACGATGCTCTTTCTCATTCATTTTCGACCTCTCTTTTGACTAGTGAATTGGTGGTGTGTTCAATTTCAATGTCAAAAGAGCCTCTTCTATACATCTTAAAGAATCGTCTCTTCTCGGTCTAAACACACCCTTTTTTGGGGACCACAGCAAATTAGGTCAGTGACGCTAACGACTAAGCTCAGCCGACGCGACGCTAGAAACAGTCGGCTACAGCGCCTCGCTTAACACCTACAACAACGGCATAAATCAACGAACCATAAGGCTGACAGTTCCCTTTTTCACCCACAACTGCCTTGCATCTACAGCATGCTTTACAAACGCTCAACGTAGGAGAAAGAAGCCGGTTTTTCCTGTTTTCAGTATCCGAAGAAGCTTACCCTACTTTTCCAGCTAATAATGTCCTCTATTCCTTAAAAAATCGAAAAAAACAAAAACCTTCATAGCACCAGCTTAAACCGGAGCCATCGGGCTCCGGTTTAAGGTTTTCCTGAATGATTGGACTAAACCCGTCATCCACCGCATTTTTTACAGATAGGACGCCCACCTGCATACTGACTTCGACATTCGGGGCCAAATTTTTTCCCGCATTGACTGCATGTCTGACGGATTTTCACCTCTTTTTGACAGATTTCACACTTTGCCATAATTGATCTCCCGTTTAAGGGCACCTCTATTTATTTATTCCGCGATGCAATTGCTTCGTTGAGCGGTGCTCGAAATCCTCATGTACGCTGTGTACACTACGGTTTCTGCGCTCCGTTCGCCTCGCACTTGTAATCGCTCA
>Ga0180433_10000999_pt1 | contig 47841 bp, 47 predicted proteins | sample SS_ome_8_FD_132980 | JGI IMG/M metagenome (GOLD analysis project Ga0180433, IMG submission 132980) | Hypersaline lake sediment archaeal communities from the Salton Sea, California, USA - SS_1_D_1 metaG | ecosystem: Environmental > Aquatic > Non-marine Saline and Alkaline > Hypersaline >...
GCTGAACAGACCGGTGGAGAAAAACCCATAAGAACTATCATGAAAATAAGCATACAAATTATGCTCAAGTGTTTTATCAAACTGGCCTTCTTTACAAAACTATCACTATACGAATGTTTCAAACTCATCCATTACCTCTCCAAACCCTAATCTAAGATTACAAGCTTTTACGATAGATTATTTTATTAAATATTTTTCGTTTTATTTCATTTTTAATAGATTTTAATAAATTAAATGTAGCGTTATTCAAATTATTACATTAGAAAAAGAATTAATTATAAAAAATAATAAATAAATTTGGTGTGACCATATTTTAAAAAGAATCGCTTTAATTAACAATAATCAATATAATACATAATTTTAGGCTGATTTTATCATTATAAACATATTATTGATTTAATATGTTCATCTCATTTAACTATATTCTATACGAAATACTAAAAAAGCCTGGGGGTATGTTAACAGTCAATGAATGTAACCTTGCCGTATGGTTCAAAACAATTAGAAATATCAATACTAAAGAAAAACCTTCTTGGAATCGTAACAACAAATGAGATGAAAGCAAAATTCGACCCAGTTAATCTTGTATATTCTGCATTGCAAAACCCCATAGGAACAAGTAGATTAAACACCATTGTTAAAAAGGGAACAAGTGTTGCAATTATCGTTGATGATCACACACGACCATGTCCAACAAAGATACTGCTCCCACCACTCTTAAATGAACTTGAAAAAGCAGGTGTTTCTGAAACTGATATCACAATCATCATCGGAACAGGCACTCACCAACCCCCATCATTTGAGAGCTTAGCTGACATGCTTGGTGAAGATATTATTCGCAAACACTTGATCATAAGCACTGATCAGGATGCATCAACTTTCATCAAGGTCGGTGAATCAACATATCAACATGATATAGAAATTTTAAAGGAATATGTTGAAGCTGATATTAAGATTATCATCAGCGATATCGAATATCATTATTTCGCAGGTTTTGGCGGCATCCGAAAAAGCATTCTTCCCGCAATCTCCTCAAAGAAAACCATTCAACAGAATCATGCAATGATGTTTGATAAATATTCAACAACTGGAAGTATGGAAAAGAACCCGATCAATCTTGAAATGACCGAGGCGTTACGATTAGCAGGATGTGATTTTGCTCTTGGATGTGTTCTCAATTCAGATCATCAGATCGTTGATGTATGGGCCGGAGATGCTGAACAGGTCATGCAGAAAGGTGTTAAACTTGTTGACAACATGTATAGGTCAACGATTTCAAAGAAGCCTGATATTGTCCTTGTTGCAGCTGACGGCTCACCACATGATATCAATCTCTACCAGGCATTAAAGGCATTGTACACCGCAGCTCAAGTGGTGAAAAAAAAGGGCCATATCATCCTTGTTGCTGAATGTGTCGAAGGTATGGGAAGCAATCTGTATCAGGACTGGTTACAGCAATATCAGAGTGCTTCAGAGATAAAAAGGGCGTTAGAGGATGCCTTTGTAATCGGGGCCCATAAAGCATATTATCACAGACAAGCCGTTGAAACCTGTACTATATGTCTTGTCTCAAGTTTACATGAATCATTTGTACAGAACGTTCTTGGTTTCCTTCCATTTCCATCGGTCCAAGAGGCTCTAGACCATACTTTAGAAAAAACAGGCGATAAAGCAAACGTTCTCATTATACCAAATGGTACAACCTCTCATGTCACCTTTGGTAAGAAAAAGGAATAAACAGAATTTATTATCATTATGTATCATCCAAAGATCAATCTATCATTTTTTCATTTTGACAATACAACACTTACTCTTTTTATATTCTTAGATGAAAAACAATATCTTATGGCACTAACAGATGAAGAGAAAGAAAAGATGAAGGCGTTTCTCAAAAAGAACCTTAAGGATAATCCACTGGTAAAAGATATTTACTGATGAAACCTAATAACCGGCAAAACATTCATTATCTATAACATACATCATTATCACATACGATGTGTAGAGACCTTCTAACTACCTTGATCGAAAAAGTACTTCCGGACAAAAAAACACTTATCGCTATCCTTATCATAGTATTCTGTTGCATTGGTATCTATATGATCTATCCGCGCTCTAACATCCTTTCCACCCCAGAATATCTAGAACCAGGAGATCTCCTTTTTTGTGATTATAAACCTGATTTTGAATCATTTGTACAATCTTTTAATATACAAGTTCATCATCCATCGACCACGATCGGACCACATAATGATCATGTCGCAATGTATATCGGAAATGATATGTTCATTGAAGCCTGCCCCTATTTCTATGATGAGCAAAGGGGATCATGGATCGGTGTTGTACCAACCCATATAGGAACATTTAACCTCTGGGCTGAAAACATTACCTTTGGCGTTTTATCAAATGTGACCAAGTCCCAACGAGAAGCTGCCGTTACCTGGGCAATGGAACAGATAGGTCAACCGTATCAAGAAAAAATATTTCCTAAAAATGCTGATCCAACGGATAATGCGGATCAAAATTCGGATCACTGGTTCTGCTCTGAGCTAATTTGGGCATCATATCTTCATCAGGATATCGATCTGCAGAGTTCTCTTTTCACAGTAACCCCTGGTTCATTAAGCAGGGATGATGATATCTTATTGTTGGAAAACAGAGCTACTGGTCTTTGGTACCCTGGTATGTACGTTCAATGGTATGGGACCTGTCTCTTTGATTATATTTTAGATATAATAATACTATAAAAAAATAAGATAATAATCGTATAAAAATTCTCATAATGTATTGATATTTATTATTAAGTATACTGATGAATTTTGAAATAATGTCTTTATACCATTTCTTTATAAAACCTTGATGTATATGTCGATTGGAGTACTGGAAAGAAAAACTAGATCAGAGCTAATGGTATTTATCAATGAACAAGATAAGAAAGATTCATAAAAGAGATGTATTTGTATTAGTCATAAGCCTATTTCTTTTTTGGATTTTACTTACCGTAAATCTCTCACCTTTTTATCTTACCTTAGGATTTTTTATTTCTTTATTCATCGGTTTAGCTACAACTAGGCTAACAATTGCAACTGTCGAAGGGAAACGAAAGACAATAAAAGAATATCTTATTGCCACTGAACATTTGATCGCATTAATTTTTTCAGTTTTTATTAGGATAATATTAGCAAATATCGAATTGATATATCAAGTGATAAGCTTAAACATTAAACCTAAAATCATACGGATAAAGGTCAATCTTAAATCAGATGCTGAATTAGCACTTATCTCCCATTTGATTACAGTGACACCAGGAACACTTGTCATCGATGTTGAAGATGCTGATGATGAAGGATCATATTTGTTTGTTCATTTCTCATACCACTGTACTGCAGATGAGGAGTCTATTGAAAAGATTGAAAAAACCATAGTAAAATGGGATAATCTAATAGGAGCATTGTTTAAATGATATTATACTTTATTTATATCTTAATCGGTGTTTCAATATTTACCTCATACAGATTAATATTTGGACCGACAATTCAGGACGCATTAATAGCGTTGAATAGTCTTTCCATCATCTTTATAGTCATCTTAGTTTTATACAGTATTGATACCGGAAATCCATTCTTTCTTGATATTGCTATTTCTTTTCTCCTCCTTGATTTCGTAGGAATGATTGCATTCACAAAATATCTTGGACGGGAGGGTTCTAGATGACGCTGATTGCCCAAATCCTCTCAATTATCTTTATTTCTTTAGGCTGCATTGTCATGGCAATAGCTGCCTTAGGCCTGTATAGATTCCCTGATGTATATATGAGACTACATGCAAGCACGAAGATCAATACTGGTGGAGCAATGAGTATTTTTGTTGGCTTGATGATACGTACAGGTTTACATCTTTCCCTAGTAAAGATATTCGTATTAATGATGCTTGTTTTCATTTTAACTCCCGTAGTATCGCACGCTATCGCTCGGTCTGCCCATCTCCAAGGTAAAATCCCATTAGTTCCCTTTTTATCATACTCCAAGGAAAGAAAAACATTTAAAAACCCCTGGAGGAAGAAATGATTTTAGAAATCCTATTACTGTTTCTAGTTATTGCTTCAATTTTTTTCGTGGCAGCAAAAACATTATTGAAATCATTGATATTTCTTTCATTAAACACATTGTTACTTGTGATAATTCTCTTTCTTCTTCAAGCACCTGATGTAGCTATAACTATGGCAGTAGTTGGTACAGGAGCTACAACAGTTCTATATCTTTCCGCGATAAAAAAATTAGGGGGGCTAAAATGAGTAGGAGAACACTCTTCAACCTCTTTGTTCTATGTATCCTAAGTTTTTTTGGAATTATTCTAATTTCCTCAACACTCCGTAATTATTCCAATACATTAACCTCAATGATAGCGACCTATTATCTTGAACATCTATCCTTAACTGGAGCAATGAACGCAGTAGTTGCAATCCTGCTTGATTTTAGAGCCTATGATACCCTTGGTGAGATTTTAGTTATTTTTGTCACAATATCTGGGATAACAATGATGATAAGGAGGAAAACATGACATCAAGGATTGTAAAAACAGTCTCAAGAACAATCATTCCTTTCATATTCCTCTTTGGAATCTATATAATAATACATGGCCATCTATCCCCCGGGGGCGGTTTTCAAGGAGGAGTTATCATGTCAATGGGTGTGATACTCATCATAATCTCATATGGACATGATATCATCCATAATTATACAAAGAGCCTTTCATTAATAGAAACATTAGGAGTCGCATTATTCATCTTCATGGGTCTTATAGGGATTCTTATTGGAAAATCATTCTTCTCTAGCATCGGCACCATCTGGTTATTAAACATTATTATTGGATTAAAAGTATGTTCTGGCATCGTCCTTTTCTACATGCTTTTTATTAAATGGGAGCATCCACCATGATAAACGGTATTAACATTGGTCTCATATTATTTCTCGTAGGTTTATATGGTATTATTACCAATAAAAATCTGATAAAGATCATTATGTCATTGGGTATTTCAAGCAACGGAATTATTTTATTTTTTAATTCTCTTGGCTATGTCCCGGGTGGTATCCCCCCGATACTTACCGGAACATCCAGTATCTTTGTCGACCCGGTCCCTCAAGCACTTATGCTTACTATGATAGTGATTAATCTTTGTGATACTGCATTAGCTTTAGCTATTATTGTTTGGATCTATAAGAAATTTGGCACGGTTAACCTGGAGGAGATCAAATGATCGAACATACTCCCATCCTTTTATTAATCACTCCTCTATTTGCAGCTATAGCCATATCAATTATCAACACTCTCTCAACCTATACTAATATACAAAAAATCATTACTACGGTCTGTTTAATTTTTCCCTTTTTTTATTTATTTATACTTTATAACCAAATGTCAACTAATATTATTTCTTACAATGTGGGTGGATGGGAAAAACCATATGGAATCACATTAGTTATCGATGAATTATCACTCATTCTTCTGATTATTTCGTCAATACTTGTGTTTGTAACCTTTATTTATTCCTTGCAAAATATTAAACAGGATAATGGAAAATTCTATTTTTTCTTTTTATTGTTATCAACCGCCTTAAATGGCATATTCTTATCTGGAGATTTATTTAATATCTATATCTTCTTTGATCTTACTATTATCTGTAGTTTTATTCTCATAACCTTTGGTGATAACAAATATTCATTGAAAGGATCCATCAAATATCTTATCTTAGGGACTCTTGCTTCCTTGTTCCTTTTGTTGGCCATAGGATTTTCATATGCTGAAACCGGAGTGCTAAACCTCGAATATTTAAAAAGTCAGATCTCTTTGATAGATATTCGAACTCAAATAGTTATTTTTATCTTTTTCTTAGCTGCAGTTGGAATAAAATCTGCCATTATCCCATTTCATACATGGCTAGTTGACGCGCATTCCACGGCCCCTATCCCTATTTCAGCTTTGCTATCAGGAATTATAGTTAAATCAGGTGTTTATATCTTCATCAGAATTAGTTCCTTTGATCTTAGTATTCCTAAACTTAATGAGATCATTATTGTTCTAGGTGCAATTACTGCAGTTGGGGGCGTGATTGGTGCATTGATGCAGTGGGATATTAAAAGAATTACCGCAAATCATACAATATCACAGATTGGCTTTATCTTTGTTGCGATTGGTACGGGTTCAACCATTGGACTTGCAGGAGGTATTTATCATATAGTGAATCATGCTTTTTTCAAAGCGTTGCTATTCTTATGTGCCGGTGCATTGATTTATAGAACTGGAACTAAAGATATCAGGGAACAAAAAATCGGTTGGAGTATGCCCATAACCTTCATCGCCTATATTATTGGTATATTATCAATATCTGGTATTACCCCATTCAATGGATCGGTAAGTAAAACACTCATCGAAGCATCATTAAATCCATACCCAGCTATCTCGATTTTGCTCCTTTTTGCCTCAATGGGGACAGTTGCTAGTTTTTCAAAAATAATATATTATGCTTTCTTAAAACATCCGGGGGTAAAAGACCATAAAAATCATTGGGACGAAGTACCAATTTCAATGCTTGTATCTATGATAATTCTCGCAATTTTTTGTTTCTTTTTAGGGATTATCCCACATATATGGTTGGATAATTTCATCCTTCCCGCCACATATCTGGTTTCAGGATATAATCTATTTCAGATTTCTTTTATTTACCCACTTGGAATCCTCAAAGAATTGATTGTTGTTACTGGTGGAATTGTTCTCTTAATTTTCATTATTCGTTTTTCTTCTAATGTTGATTCGATACAGGATAAAATCTCGAAAATACAGATGAATCATACAATCGTAGTTATGATTATGACTTTGATAATTATATCCTTAATCTTAGGAATATTTCAATAACTTTGTTTACCACGGTTTAGCCATTTATAGAAATATAAAATAAATTGATGATATTTAATTCGGAATAAAAATAATATCCATTCTAAATATGATTAATATAGACAAGGAGAGCATAAATGCAACAAAAATACTCATGAACCATGCTGTAGCTGCATAAACCCATTTAACATCATAAAAATATTTTATTAACAAAGAAAATGCAAAATGCCCTAAGCCAATTCCAAAAACTGGTATAAAATCAAAAATAAAAAATAAAAAAGAACCTATTATCATTATCTTTAATATATTTTGATATGAACGATTTTCAAAATATAAATACCCTGTAGCATAATAAAGTAATATTCCTCCAAAAACAAAGATTGTAAACACATGAATAAGATCTATTGTTAAAATCTCAAACATATCCACTCCGAAGAGTTCCATACATCACGCTGTGATGTGTTCAAAATATTTAATAGTTTTCAAATCTTTGAGCTTTAAAAGAATTTGATTTTTATTATCATAACTACATATTTTTTTATATAAAACACCCTCATTTTTTAGTTAATCTGAAAATACATAGATAACTAATGAATTTTTAATATTCAGGATAGATTTGTAAAATAATTTTTATATATACTTTTTCATAAAACATAATGACTGGTGAGAAAAGATCAATCAAAAAAAACTAGTCATCTACCTGTTTGGCCTACTCATGCTTGCAGCAAATAATATCGTCCTCTACGTCACATTTCTCCACGCCTATTTCTTCAATGATTACACGTTTTCCGCTCATATAAACCTTTATGGGGAGGCACACATCGAACTTTTCATTCTTGGAGCAAGTCTAATTATAGGCATCTTCACGGTTGTTCATTTCATGAAAACACTAGCAAAAGAAGCTCAACCAATATCCCAATAAAAAAGATTCTAGACCATATCCTTCATACAACATTTAAATACCATCTTTTTTATTTCAACTGATTAGTATAGCGGAGGTAGAAAGATGAGTGATATGACTTTTAAGATAATTCCCATTGAAAAACCAGAAGAAATGAATTTCATCCTTGGACAAACCCATTTCATTAAATCAGTTGAAGATCTCTATGAGGCCATCGTTAATTCAGTACCAAATGCAAAATTTGGTATTGCCTTTTGTGAAGCAAGCGGTGCTCGAAAGATACGAAGTACTGGAAACGATGATACATTAAAGAAACTCGCAGAGACAAATGCATATACAATAGGCGCAGGACACTCTTTTATTATTTTCATTAAGAACTGTTTTCCCTTACATATCCTCAATAGTGTTAAAATGGTTCCAGAGGTCTGTAGTATTTTCTGTGCAACCGCAAATCCAACACAAGTTATCATCGCTGAGAACAAAAATGGGTCTGACCTGGGCAGAGGCATCATCGGTGTCATCGATGGACATATGCCAAGAGGGATCGAAAATAAGGAAGATATCTCATGGCGTAAGAAATTCCTTCGAGATATCGGATATAAACTATAGGAATCAACCTTAAAAGATCAATTTGTCATAATAGGTTAGATCCACCTGCATCTCATCTTGAATTAAATCAATGAACAATGAAAAGAATAACAAATGATATCCATCGATAATTGAATCAAGTTTTGACCTTGGCATTGCTATTTCAACAGGTTCAGACCAATCACTCTGAAGCCCGTTCTCATCTTTTGCACGGACTCGTATCTGGTATTCCCCCTGTTCTTCCCATGAATGATCCATTGTGCAGGTCTCACCAGAGTTAAAAGGCCCGATCCATATGCTTTGTGTGGAATCACCCCACTCAAAGAGATAATAGAGATCATCTCCATCGAGATCTTCAGTAACAGCATTATACGAATACTTAGTGTTTATCTTCCCGGCGGAAGGACCACTCGGTGGCTCAGGTTTCATTGGTGGCTGAGATGCCCCAGAAATCCGTAACGATGGATCACCGAACAGATGATTTTGTAACACTGTCAACATATCAACCTCGTTCATCTCATCATCGGTATATCGATCTATTGCATCACCGATCAAATGCCCAAGGAACAAACAACTCTGCATATATCTATTACTTATCTCCAAGCAGAGCCGTTCAATACCTTTTTGAATAATTGCAGTACCAGGATAGCCTAGATCCGTGTCCGATCCACCGATAAATGCAATCGCGCCACCCTTTGGATTTCGTACAAACGACCAAGCAAAACAATCATCATAGGAATCATATTCACAATGATAGCATGCATCAGAGATAATAATCGGTAAACGATCTTGATTGGTCAAACTATCAATATCCTCCAGCGTGTAAGAGCCTTGAGGTATCCATTGATTACTGTTATGAGGATGAGTAGCCCACATATTATGAAGTCCATGGCCATTGAAAAACACAAAACCAGCACCCTCATTTATCGCATCATTTATGTTTGAAGCACTCCTAAGCAGTCCATTGCTTGCCCATATCCTACGGGGTATGAATCCTTCTAGGATCTCAATGACATGTTGTTGTACATATTCTCCCTCATCAATGTTCTCCTCATCACCGGGTAGAGAATCCCCCCCGATACAGACAATGTTGGTGAACCATTGCTGCGACCATGCCTCATTTGTCTCATAATCAATTATCTTTTGGATAATGACTTCTAATTCCTCGTTATCATTACAAGGTAAACGACCGACATAAACATCTGGTGAAAAATCGATTCTATCGAAATTACCATCCCAATCATACTCAGCAAACACCCCGTTACCATTACTATCCCAACTGCTGAAACTTCCATTGGCATCATAAATATCAGCATAGTAAAAATCAGAAGGAAACATCCATTGGGTTGGAGTGGGATATCCAAAATCATCACTATAGTAGATGTTTGTATAACGAGCTGGTACATGTTGTATCGACCCGATGAGTAGAACAAAATCTACACTTTGTTCCTCAATTGACACCTTGATGAAGTTTTTAATCTTCTCCATTTCATCCACGCCAGGATACTCTCTGTATATCTCCTCAGTTGTTTGTACAAAGGTCTGAATACCCCTAACATTTTTATGATTAACAAGTGCCTGAACTGTATCAACGAAATATCCATCGGTGATGATAACCATATCCCCTGATGTTTCCCCACCATGGTCATAGACCCTTGTTTCTTCACCTGGTAATGTAGCTATTGACAATGGAGTTAATAATAAAAAGCATATAATCATACATCGTTTTTTCATTACACTGCCCCTCATTTTTAACACTGAATATCTTTAGATAAAATAAATATTTATAATATTGTACCGTATATTTGACCAATCTAACAAAATACATACCTGATTTTTACATTTGAATGATCCATAGAATACATTGTAAAGAAATCTTACCATTCTAGAGTTCGTGTTAACTTAAATGAAAAGAACATCTTAGAATAAAAAATATTCAATCTTTAAAAACCATGTTTTCCAACTAGAGGAACAAATGCACAACCGCCAAGATCCTTTGAATCAATATGATCACCATTCTTTTCAAGCAACATCAATTCACAATACATCTTCCCCACCGGTATCAATAATTTGCCAGTATCCCTTAACTGGTCCAATAACGGTTGTGGAACAGATGGTGAAGCACAGGTAACATAGATCCTATCATATGGTGCATGATCAGGCAGACCAAGTGATCCATCTCCTTTAAAGACCGTTACATTATTACATCCCGCTTTGTCTAAGTTTTCTTTTGCACTCTCTGCAAGAGCATGTATCCGCTCAATACTGAATACCTGTCCATCGTTTCCAACAAGAAGTGATACAACCGCCGCATGGTACCCAGAACCTGATCCGATTTCCAGAATTTTTTGACCTGGTTTTATATCCAATGCCTCAACCATAATAGCAACCATATGCGGTGCTGATATAGTTTGACCATTGCCTATCTCAAAAGGTCTATCAACATAGGCAACATTCTTTAGATGCAGTGGAACAAAATCCTCTCGATAAATCTTTGAAAAAGCTTTTTCAACATGATCAGATATAATGAAACCAGATTGTTTCAATGATGCTATCATTTTCTCATTCTTCTCTCTATCAACCATGGCTCAAGACCTATGAAAATAGTATTCTCTTCAAAATGTAATATATTAAAATGAATCTTTAAGTTTACCATATGCCACATCATCATCCTTTTTATAATACAACTTGTTTTACCCACTCATAATATGGAGAGAACAGCAATCGTTGCCCTCGGCGGAAACGCACTTATAAAAAAAGGGCAAAAAGGCGATATACATGAGCAATTTGCAAATACTAGAGATGTATCAGCCTCCATCGTAAAGATGATACAAGAGGGTTACAAAATTGTCATAACCCATGGAAACGGACCTCAGGTAGGATCCATCCTTCTTCAGAACAATGCAACTAGAGATATCATTCCACCAATGCCTCTTGGAATATGCGTTGCAGAAAGCCAGGGTTTCATAGGATATATGATACAGCAATGCATCTCAAATGCCTTACAAAAAGCAGAAATAAAGAAAAAGATTGCTACCATCATCACCCAGGTCCTTATCGATGAGAATGATCCATCATTACAGAACCCGACAAAGCCAATAGGACCATATTACACAGAGAATGAAGCTGCTCAGCTTCTAAAGGATGGATATCAGATAACAAAACAACCACGAGGTTGGAGAATCGTAGTTCCATCACCTGATCCAAAATCGATTGTTGAAGGAGAAATAATCAAAAAACTCCTTTCAGAAAACATTATTGTCATCGCAGCAGGCGGAGGCGGTATGCCCGTGATACAAAAAGAAGGGTGGGGTCTTGATGGTATCGAAGCAGTGGTAGACAAGGATCTGGCAAGTGAACGACTTGCAGAAGAAATCCATGCTGATCTTTTAATGATCCTTACCAATGTCGAAAAGGTATATCTTGATTTCAATACGGAAAAACAACGACCGATAGAAAAGGCAACCCTCAAACAGATAAAGGAATATTATGAACAAGGTCAATTCCCAGCTGGAAGTATGGGACCAAAGATCCTTGCAGCGATACGATTCCTGGAATATGGTGGAAAAAAGGTCATCATATCAGATGTTGACCATGGATGGGACGCTCTCCAAGGAAAGACCGGGACTCATATCAGCTTTGGGTAATCAGGATATTTATTAACCCCATCGTTCATTCCCTTTTTCAACTCCTATGGATACAGCACCAATTGAGAAACAGATCAAAGACATTGAAGATGAGATATTCAATACCCAAAAGAACAAGGCTACAGAGCATCATATCGGCAAACTCAAAGCAAAGATCGCTCGTTTACGTGGTCAAATCGAAAAACAGCAAAGCAAGGGTGTAAAAGGAAAAGGCTTTGCGGTAAAGAAAAACGGTGACGCAACCATAGGCCTTATTGGTTTTCCAAGCATAGGAAAAAGTACTCTTTTAAATCAGCTCACTGGCGCAAAAAGTGAGGTAGCAGCCTACGAGTTCACTACATTAGATGTCATCCCAGGCATGTTGAACCATAAAGGAGCAAGTCTTCAGATTCTTGATCTACCCGGACTTATTACCGGCGCATCACTTGGGAAAGGACGGGGAAGAGAGATCCTTGCAGCAGTTCGATCCGTAGACCTTATCCTTCTCATGGTCGATGGGACACATAGGGATCATTTAGACAGAATGACACAAGAATTACACAGTGCTGGATTACGTCTGAACAGGAAAAGACCAGATGTCGTCATCACAACCTCGATGCAAGGTGGCATAAATATTCACACACCAATAAAACTAACAAAGATGAGTGAGAAGACCATTCGCTCCATCATATCGGAATATCTTGTAAATGCAGATATCATCATCCGTGAGGACATTGATGAGGACCAACTAATCGATGTATTCATGAAGAATCGCACCTATATCCCCGCTATCGCAGTTATCAACAAGATCGATCTATTGACACCAAATGAACTAGAGGAATACAAACAATACATAAGGGATAAAGGATGGATCGTTCATGCGATATCTGCCATTGATGGAACAGGTCTCTCCGAACTAAAAGATCTGATCTATTCACAATTACGACTAATACGAATCTATATGAAACCACAAGGGAAAAAAACAGATTTCAATGAACCTATGATACTACGATCAGGCGATACCGTTGAACAGGTGTGTCAGAAATTACATAGAGATTTCAAACAGAAATTTCGTTATGCACAAGTATGGGGAAGATCTGCAAAGTATCCTGGACAAAAAATCGGTTTGGACCATGAACTACAAGATGAGGATATTCTCACCATCATCATCGTTCATCAATGAGAGATCAAAGAAGTAACTTGTTTTGCAATATGTTTTGCATTCAGACCATATTTTTCTAAAAGGTCATCAGGTTCACCGCTCTCACAGAACTGATCCTGGATACCCATCCTTTTAAATCGTGGTTTTTTACCATCTGCTTTTTCAGCAAGAACCTCAGCAACAGCTCCACCAAGACCTCCAATTACCGAATGTTCCTCAACCGTAATGATGTTACCAGTCTCCTTGGCACATTTCAACACAAGTTTCTCATCCAAAGGTTTTATGGTATGCATATCAATGACACGAGCTGAAACACCTTTCTTCTTTAACAATGAACATGCATCAAGAGCTGCATCGACCATGGTCCCACAGCCAATGATAGTTGCATCATCGCCATCTTCGACGACCATACCCTTTCCAAGTTCGACACTCTCAATATATTCCTTTGAATACAATACTGGGGCATCAGCCCGACCGATTCGAGCATACATTGGGCCAGTATGTTCTGCCATAATTTCAACGATACGACCAGTTTGGGTATAATCACTGGGAGCTAGAACGGTCATATTTGGCAATACCCTCATCAAAGCAATATCCTCTATCATCTGATGACTTGCACCATCTTTTCCTACACTAATACCACCATGGGTCGCAAAAATCTTCACATTCGCCTGAGAATAAGCAAGGTCCATACGAATCTGATCATAGACCCGACCCGTAGCAAAGACTGCAAAGGTACTGCAAAAAGGGATCTTACCTGTTGATGCAAGTCCTGCTGCAGTGGAGATCATATTTGCCTCAGCAATACCCATCTCAAAGAAACGATCAGGATATTTTTTCCCAAACATAATCGTCTTAGTGGACTTTGAGAGATCAGCATCAAGGACAACTAGATTCTTATGGATATCACCAAGTCGAACAAGCGTTTCCCCATAGGCAGAACGAGGGTTCTTCATCACCTTATTTGTCATCATTCCACCCCCAGTTTCTTCTCAAGAAGGGAGAGTTCTTCCATGGCAAGTTTATACTCCATCTCATTAGGCGGAACACCATGGAAATCAACGTTGTTCTCCATAAATGAAACACCTTTTCCTTTCACAGTATCAAGTATGAGAATGGAAGGCTGATTCTTATGATTACTTGCCTCTTCTAAAGCAGAAAGAATATCCCTGATATTATGTCCATCGACCTCAATGACATGCCAACCAAAGGAGGACCATCGATCACGAATGGATTCTAACCGTAAGACCTCCTCTGTATTACCATCGATCTGTAAATAATTCCTATCGATCATGGCAATAAGATTATCAAGTTTATAATGAGAAGCAGCTGCAGCAGCCTCCCATATCTGACCCTCATCGGTCTCTCCATCACCAAGCATTACATAAACATGATATGATCTTTTATCTAATTTTCCTGCTAATGCAACACCTGATGCAAACGAAAGACCATGACCAAGAGAACCAGTACTTGCCTCAACACCCGGCGTATAAAGACAAACAGGATGACCTTGTAGCATACAATTAATCGTTCGAAGTTTATTAAGCTCATTTACTGAGAAATAGCCTGATTCAGCAAGGACTGCATACAATGCAGGTGCTGCATGACCCTTACTTAGAATAAAACGATCACGTTCAGGATCATTTGGTTTCTTTGGATCATGATTCATATGTTTAAAATATAAAGAGACCAGTGCATCAGCAGCAGATAATGAACCCCCTGGATGCCCAGATTTCGCATGATATAACATCTCAATGATATGCTTTCGTATCTTTACAGCCATTAAATCAAGAGTATGGATTGTTTTTGCGTCAGTGGCAGTCATTGGATCCTCCTGAAATCGAAAATGAATCCCCGTGTTTTGCACTGAATACAGACATTGTCTAAATACTTTTTGTAAAAATGTACTGATACAGATATAATTTTCAACATAAAAATATTTACATTTTAATAATGATCTAAAAGATACAGTATCTTCTCTTGCCAAACGATACCTTTTAATGGGAATCCTACCATTTCACTCACTGATCTCATATGGTCATGGAAAACCTTGGCGAATCATTAAAAGGAACATTACAGAAGATCGCTAGTGCAGTGACAATCGATAGCAAACTCATCAAAGAAATAGTCAGAGACATCCAACGAGCACTACTTCAATCCGATGTGAACGTAAAACTTGTTCTAGAACTCTCAAAAAAAATCGAGAAACGTGCTTTAGAAGAAAAACCACCAGCTGGAATGAGCGGAAGAGAACATGTCATAAGGATCGTCTATGACGAACTGGTACAAATCCTCGGTGATTCAAGAGAGCTACCGATAAAAAAACAGGTCATAATGCTTACAGGATTGTACGGTCAAGGTAAATGTGTCCATGGAGACAGTGTTATACCACTGGATTCTGGAGATCTAAAAACCGCCAGGTCCTTGTATCAAAAATATGCATCATTATACCAAGAACAGTCTGTTGGTGATGGCACAATTATTGATATATCAAATGAGAATCTTCAGATACCATCATTCAACCCGTATTCATTGAAAATCGAAAATAAAAAAGTAACGCATGTTTGGAAATTGGATGGGAAAAAACTCTACAAGATATCACTGGATGCAGGGAACGGCAAATCAGTTCGTGTGACTCCTGAACATCCCTTCTTCATCCTTAGAGATGGTACCTTCATTCAAGCTAGAGCTGATCAACTTTACAAGGATGATTATGTTGCAGTCCCACGGTCATACACCATTCAGGGAGAAAACATTGATCTTTTGGATAGATTACGGGAAATGAATATCGATATACATCTTGAACCATTACAAGTATCATCAATTATCACCAATAGATATAAAACAATTAAACATGCATTATCAACACTTCAACAGAGCCGTAATTATTGCAAATTCACAACGAAGCTGAAAACAGGTATCATACCAATCAGTTTTGTAGAAGATTCTGAACTGCCACAAGATATTTTAAAAATCAAACTATTTAAAGCGAATAGACCTGTTCTATTCCCACGTTATCTCACTAATGATCTCGCCGAGTTCCTAGGGTACATCATTGGAGACGGCCATATTACCAAAAGAACTGTCGAGATATCAAATGCTGATGAGGAGATCATTAAGAGAATTACTTCTCTATCCAAAAAACTTTTTGGGATATCTCCATCCATTACGAAGGATAAAAGAAGCAAGGCTCAACGAATCCTGATTGGTTCTAAGACTCTTGCAGAGATATTTCACGTTGTTTTTGAGATACCCTATGGGAAAAAAGGCAGATCATTACACATTCCTGGCAATGTTCTCACTGCAAAAAACAACGTCCTATCGTCATTCATCAGAGCATATTTTGATTGCGATGGCCATGTAACAAAATCATATCGTAACATCTCAGTTACATCTGAAAGTAGAATCCTTATCGCACAAATTGATGATATATTGCGCAGATTCAATATCTTTTCAACCCGCTCTAAGAAAACTGTAAAGGACACTGCGTATTGGAAATTATGTATTGAAGGCCGATATGCAGAGGTATTCGATAATTGCTTTGGATCATTACTACATCGCAAGAAAACACGTTTAACTTCGTTTCATCAAATTGGCAGAAAGCAGGGATGCGGAAAACATGACATGATCCCTGTTGGAAGAACATTAAAAGAAATCCGTGTATCCCTAGGACATTCTATTGGATCCATCCAAGAAAAAGCATTCAATAGTTATGGGATTTATGAAAGAAATGGGATGATTTCAAGAGAAGGATTATCGAAGTTGATCGACTTCTACCACCAGTATCCACAAGGAAAAAACCTTGACGTCCTTCAGACCATAAATGATAATAAAGACCCTTATGAAAAATATAACACAGGGTTTGTAAACGCAATCCTCTATCATTACAGTCAAAACGGTCTGATCACGCAACAGGTTACAGGTCTACAACTAACTGATAATGGAATTACACATCTTCAACAATCATTACATTCACAGAAATATATAATTGATGAGAAACTGACATTTCTTGAAAATCTGAGCAACTCCGACGTTTGCTGGATAAAGGTCAGATCAATTGAAACAATTGAATCACCAGAATATGTTTATGATTTTACGGTAGAGGAAAATCATAGCTTCATCGCGGATGGGATCATCGTTCACAATACAACAAGTGCTGGCAAACTATCAACTTACTTCAAGAAAAAAGGTCTGAGACCCGCTGTGGTTGCTGGTGATGTTCATAGACCTGCAGCCTATGATCAATTAAAACAAATAGCTGAACAAGTTGATGTGCCATTTTATGGTGATAAGAATGAGAAGAATGCTGTAAAGGTTGTTAGGGCAGGTGTTGAAAAATTCAAGCGTTCAGCAGATGTCATTATCGTTGATACCTCAGGTAGACATAAACTTGAGGATGATCTTATAGAAGAAATGAAGGATATATTCCATGCAACACGTCCTGATGAGAAGCTCCTTGTGATGGATGCAGCTGTTGGACAGCAGGCAGGATCTCAAGCAAAGGCGTTCAATGATGCTGTTGATATTACTGGCATCATTATCACAAAGCTTGATGGTACTGCAAAGGGCGGTGGTGCTTTGAGTGCTGCTGCTGAGGTCGGTGCACCGATCTTATTTATTGGTACTGGGGAACATCCCTCTGATTTTGAGAGATTCGAACCATCTCGCTTTATCTCTCGGCTCTTAGGCATGGGTGATATAAAAACACTTTTGGAACGTGCGGAGGAGAGTCTTAAGGGAAAGGATGCTGAGGAAGCTGCTCGTAGGATGATGAGCGGAAAGTTCACTTTGCATGATATGTATGAACAGATGAACATGCTTTCAGGTATGGGTCCTTTAAATAAGATAGCTGAGATGCTCCCGGGTGGTATGTCCGGTAAGATCAAGGGTATGGATATGGATACGACCCAGGAGAAGTTAAAGAGATTTAAGATCATCATGGATTCAATGACCGAGGAGGAAATGGAGAATCCGCAACTTATACGGGCATCTCGAGTGAAAAGGATCGCTCGTGGTTCAGGTATGGAAAATAAGGATGTCAAGGAACTCCTTAAGTATTATAATATGACCAAGCGAATGATGAAAGGTTTCTCAAGCAATCGAAAGATGCGGAAGAGTTTGATGAAACAGTTGCAATTTGGAAATTAACTTATATCACTGTTGTTATTGAAAGTTATTGATGTTGTTTACAAACGAACATGTCATCATTGAGAATGGTTTTACTGAGTCATTGAAAAAGAAGAGAAGAGATGTTTTAAAGATCCTTACATCAGCCCTCAATGCTATTGATCCCTATAAGGTTGTTAAATCAAGATTTCATGATAATCGGGTCACTCTTGAATCACAGGATCTGGATCTTACTAGTTATGATTCAATATATCTAGCGGGTTTCGGGAAGGCTAGTGTAGGGATGGCGCAAGCAGTCTGTGATTCTGTCAATGTGAAAAAGGGCATTGTCATCACAAATGATAGTACACAAAAGATTGTTCATTCATCTATTCGTACAATCACTGGGGGTCATCCGATTCCAGATGAGAATAGTGTTACCGGTGCGAAAGAGATTAGACAGATCCTTAAACAATGTTCTTCAAATGATTTAGCATTTATTGTTATCTCTGGTGGTGGATCTGCATTATTATGTCATCCTCGAATTGGGCTACAGGATATGCAAAGATTAACGAACCTTCTTCTGAGATCTGGTGCTACGATAGAGGAGATCAACACGGTTAGAAAACATGTATCCTATGTGAAAGGAGGGAATCTTGTAAAAGATTTACAATGTCAGGTTGTTGTATTTATTATATCAGATGTTGTCAATGATCCTCCTGAGTTCATTGCATCCGGACCTACCTGTGGTGATGATACAACCTTTGGTGATGCTGTTTCAATTTTGAAAGGATATAAGATATGGGAAAAGGTGCCGCGGTCCGTTAGGGTCATTCTCAATGAGGGTGTTCAGGGTAAAATTACTGAGACCCCTCCAAAGGATGACATTGTGTTTTCAAATGTGTATAATACCATCGTTGGCAGTAATAAGATCGCGTGTGAACATGCGTGTGATAAGGCAAGGGAACTGGGTTATGTACCATTGCTTCTATCAACCTCTCTTACTGGTGAGGCTCGTGCTATTGGATGCGATCTGATACAAAAGTCAAATGAATTGTTTGATAAGAAAGATTGCACTATCTGTATCTCGGGTGGTGAGACAACGGTGACCATAAAAGGCTCTGGTAAAGGTGGTCGTAATCAAGAGATGGCATTAAGTGTTTTAGAGATGATCGAAGGGACTGAGCTTGTATTTGCATCGTTTGCAACAGATGGTGTAGATGGAATGAGTCCTGCAGCAGGTGCCATCGCTGATGGTTTTAGTGTGAAAAGAAGCTTTGATCTTGGGATAGATGTAAAAAGAGCTCTTTCAGAGAATGATTCTTTTACCTTCTTTCGTGGTTTAAATGATGCATTTATCACTGGATCAACTGGTACTAATGTAATGGATATCCAGTTGATCCTGAGATAGAAATTGCCCTAAATCGTAGCCTAAAAAACCTCCAGTGACTACATTTATAAAGGTTAAACAGGATAACTATATGCGTAAGAGGAGAGCATGGTGATGTACAATTGCTGTACTGTTTATTCAGGTTTCTATCAGTTGGTGATATGCTTCGTACAGTATTCCATGCTTAAAATAAGACCAAAAATATTTAAATAAATACTATATAAATTATTTAAAAAATATAAAAAAGGTGAGACATAAATGAATCTCTTTCAGTCATCAAAGAAAATGACTGCATTATTTGTAACCTTCATCCTCCTTTCGATATTCCCGATACATCTCATTGGAGAAGAACAACAAAGCCTGTTGGCCGATGGCATTGATCAGACCGATGGTGTATACTACACAGAGACCTTTCAAAACACTATTCTTAACAATTGTATCATACCACCAAATGAGGACAAGATCATCCTTGATCCAGATGGATCAACAGAGAACAATTACAATTTTTCAACATGGACAAGCGCATCTCAAAACAAGGTATATTATTTCGACTCGCTTTTCTTCAATCTTATCTATCCCGTGGACCTTCACATCCAGAACAGTGAAAATGAGCTTACTGAAACACACGAATATGGCCTTCTTGGAGAAAAAGACAGTATCTATTACCCCTTAGCTCAATATGCTGAGGCTTCAGCTCTTAAACGAATGCATCACTTCAGATTCAAAATAACACAGGATATCAACACCACCTCATTGATTCAAGGAGAATGGTATGGGAAAGTCGAGAACTGTCAGGATCTCAGCATTTATGTTTGGCAGGAGATCTTCGGGACCATTGGATATTGGGAAAAGATAGCATCTCGATCAAGTAACATAACAACCCTCTCACTGAGTTTTACACTTTCTAATGATCTACCAATACAAAATAATGGAAACATTGACATCTGCGTTGTCCTCACACCAACATTTGGCGATAAATGCAAACTATTCACTGATTATATCAACCTCATGGTCCAAGGTGAAGGATATGCAACTGAAGGAATCGTACAGTCACCAATTGTTATACCAACAAGTATCTCACATTGGGAATATGCAACCTGGGAGGATTACACACCACCACAGACCGATATAAGCATCCATGTCTGTTATCAGGATGACAATGGCACCATAAAACTGATCGATGAAGAGAACCTCACAGGGAATTCAGATGGTTTTACACAAGGACCCATCGATCTTAAGAGCATACCAAAAGACTATCGAATATGCCTTCAAGCAAATTTCACAACTCTTGACCTATCAACATCACCTGAACTCTATAGCTGGGGATTTAGCTGGCAGACCACTGATAATATATGGAAAGATAGGTTCAACACAGATCTGCGAGTACCTCAGGATGACATCCGTAATGTAAAGATAGAGGATGGAAAGGTAACTCTTTTACCATCTATTAATAACTGGCCAATGTATGGTCAGAACCCCAATAATACAAGGGAAACACCAGGACTTGGTCCAGGTGAAGATGATAAACAGCTGGCATGGTATACCATCGATAGGCTTGGAGGCGGACAAAGGAACCCGATCGTTCAAGATGGTGTGCTTTACATTGCATCCGACGAAGGAAAAAAACTCTTAGCATATAATGCACTTGAGAATCTTGGTTGGACAAAACCAAATATCAAGCTTAAGGAGTCAACAACCCTCCCCTTTGAAATTAAAACATCACCAGCTGCTACCGAAAAAGATACCGTTGTCGTTGCCACAGCAACAACTTCAAATGCTGGGGATGTGAAAAATCTTGTAATTGGTTTTAACATTGCAACCCTTGGCATCGCATGGATGTTCGAATATGAAGATGTGGACAGTCAAAATCCATATATCTGCTATGAGTCATCCCCCATAGTCTACAATAACCGTATTTATTTAACCACCTGGAGTGGAGATAGCAGTCTGAAAAGTTCCGTTTGGGACCTTTTGAATTTCTCTTCAGGCAACAATAAGCTCCTCTGCCTTACAGATACAGGAAGCAGGGTTTGGATGTATGATCTTCCTGCTGCAAGTTTTTCATCACCTGCCGTTTCAGATGGAAAGATAATCGTAGGATGTGAGAATTCTAAAGGACCTAGTCTTATTGCATTAAATACAAATGGGAAAAAAATATGGGAAGCTGAAATCGGACCTATTGGTTATGCATCTCCGGTGATCTATGATGATATGGTATTTGCAGTTGCAAAGATCCCTGGTCAGACATCATTTACCGCTCAAACCAAGATAGTGGCATTAGACATTGATACAGGTGACATCCTCTGGAATCAGACAATAGGAGATATGATAGCGGATAGTTACCAATATGCTGCATATAATACTCCTGCTGTTGCTGATGACACGGTCTTTGTAGCATCCCCTGATGGTTATCTTTATGCTTATGATCTTACAGGATCAGAACTTTGGAATAAACAAGTGTATAAGAAGGGTATCTTTTCCTATACCTATCTTCAATCATCCCCTGCTTATGCAAATGGGATACTATATATTGGAACCCCTGATGGAGATCTTCATGCTATCGATGCAAGTGATGGATCTATCTATTGGACAATGTCCACTGAGTCACAATCACCGATACTTTCATCACCGATCGTCGTTGATGGTTTGGTCTATATAACTGCTGAGAATGGAATGCTAGAATGCGTTGGAAACCTTCAACTTCCTGAAAATGAACAGATAACAGGTACCATCATCTCCAGACCAATTGATCTACCTGATGATGAGAACTATACCTGGGATAGGTTCTTTGCAGCTACAGAATCATCGAATGGTTATGTGAAGTTCAGTATTCTTGATGAATCCGATCATGTACTACTTTCAGAACTTGAAGATGGCACCATCCTTTCAACTTTAAGCATGCATTCAGAGGATACCATTCGATTGAAGGCTACATTTCATGCAAATACCAATGGAAAGGCCATTCTCCATGAGTGGTCCATCTCATATCGCCTGGATGAAGGAGGCACCTCTGAAACCAATTTCTATGAAAATACCTTTGAAGCACCAGGAAATCCACCAACCAATTGTAGTATCGAGGTTGAAAATGATGACAAAGGTATCTGGAACACCTCAGCAAAGTTCAAATTGCAATATGTCAACACCTCAGGTCAACAGATCAGTGACTGGTTACCAGCAAACTGTACCGGTGTCAATGGATCAAAGGACCGTGAGACCATCTCTGTTAATCTCTCTGAACAAGAATCAATTACAAACGTTGAACAATTTGAATATATCAGGTTCTCCATCAAAGATATCGATGGATATGAGAGTTTTTCCGATTGGCTCTCCTTTGAAGACGTCCCTTATATCGATACAGCAAAACCAATATTCTATGAATCCTCATTTACTCCAACCTCACAATATATCATCTCACCAACACCAACCTGTACCATAAAGGCAAAGGATATCGGTGTTGAGACAAATACCACAGGTATCAATGTCACCTCAGCAACATTCACTATTGAATATGTGGATCAGACCGGGACCAAGACCCATACCGCAGATGCAGATTGTACTGGAACAAATGGGATAAAACTCAATGTTACGATAACAGCAGATATCTCTGATCTTAGCTTTGCAGATGACATTGAAGATGTGAACAGGATACAGTTCAGTATCAGTGATATGGGTAAAAATTCGAATACCTCAGATTGGTTCACTCTCACAATTGATGATACAAAACCATCATCATCCATCACTAACGAAGAAGACATCCCCACATTCTGCAACTTTTCCCCTGTACCTGTTGAGGCAGAAGCAACTGATACAGGTAGTGGCATTCAGGATGTATCATTATATTATCGGCTCACCTCATCAACCCAATGGTCACTGTTCGGAACAGATTCAACCACACCCTATGAATGGGATTTCACCATAGGATCGGATAAAGGTGGCGAATACGAACTCTGTACAATAGCTAAAGATAAAGCTGGAAACGAACAGACCTTCCCCACAACAGGAGATGTAATGTTTGTCTTTGATCCAAATGATCCCACAAAACCAATCTTTGCCAGCGAATATGAGTTCACAACAGATGAAATACCCGTGTTTACTGACGTCGTCTTCAAAGATGATTACAAGTTAAAACAAGTATCCTATCGAATGAACTTTGAAGGTATCAATGAATGGACACCACTGAACACAGATGATCTGAACATGGCAACCTTTACGCCCACATGGAACCTTACATCTGAACAATGGAATACAATGATTGAAGATGAGATCTATTATATCTATTTCAAGGTCATTGATCTCCTTGGAAACACCTATGAGACACCATCAAGTACCCAGGCGTTGAAACTACTGAAGAACATTCAGGAGATAAGCCAATATGATCCAGATCTCTCGGATTTTGATAGCTATAAATGGACCAATGAATACACGATACGGCTCACATTCAACATGAGCGAAGTCACTTCAGCCCAACTATGGTACAGCTATTCATCAAATGAGACTGCAGGTACCTCATTTTCACAATATGGAGAGAATCTGAGCAGTGGAGACTCAAGTTGGACGTTCAAACCAGATGAAGGAACCGGGTATTATAGCTTCTATGTAAAGGTCATTGATACGCAGGGCCAGGAACATCTCTCTAACGTGAAAACAGTATACATATCCGTATTCCCAGTTATAGAGCTCATTATCTTTGCTGCATTGCTCATCGTATTATTTATCATCTCAATAGCGATCTTTAAAAAATACAAGGGTAAACAATCCAATTAAAGACAAATTACCCTTCTTTTTCCTTTGGATACAATGTGAAAAGATATTCCTTTAATTCTTCTATACCTTTTCCATCTTTACAGGATATCTTAAAAAATTCGGTTTGTGACTGAGTGATATCCAATTTGTTCTCAACAAGGATAAATTCTGCATTGGGAAAGAGCTCCTTCATTTGCTGTAAGAGATGCTGTTGATCCTCATATGAGTAACCACAGGTCTCCGTTGGATCGAAAAGAAAGATGATGATCTGAGCAAGATGCTCAAGAGCAGCGATCGCCAATCTTTCGATATCATTCCTTCTTTCCATAGGTCGATCTAAAAGACCCGGTGTATCAATGAGTTGAAAGGTCTCCATATGAAAACCATTCTGGCGGGAGAGATGACCAACATATATCTCCTTAGTGGTAAATGGATATTGAGCAATCATTGGTTTTGCCTTTGAGAGCTGCTGTAACAATGAGGATTTTCCAACATTTGGATATCCAGCAATAACAACAGTTGGTACATCCTGAATATCTGGAAATGTCTTAAACATCTCCCGAGCATATGCAAGGGTCTTTAGATTACTATCAACCTGTTTCACGATACTTGAAAGCCGGCCATATATCTCTTTTTGTTTCAATAATAATGGATCGATCTGACGCATCCTTCTAAGTTGACGAAGCTGCCCATTGAACACCTGTTGGCAGGTGGTCTGAGCCCAGTTGACCGCACCAAGGGATTTCTTCAAGGTATCAGTATTTATCTTAATGCGGATCAATTCCTGATAGAACATGGGAAGATTATCGATCGAGGGAAATTTCTTTACATAGGAATCAAGGATTCCATTAAGGGTCGTTGCAAAGGATTCTGTTCGAGCAATAACAGTCTTTTTCTTCCTGTAAAACGGATCTCTGTCCGAAATGGATTTCTTACTAGCTCTTTTGAAACAGCGTTCGAGTATCTCATCGGCTGAATCAATAACGGGTACATCATTGAACATAAGAATAAGGGCAGGATAAGAAACTCTACTAGATTAACATGTTGGTGGTAAAAAAACCATTGAAAAGATTTTTTATGCGCTGAAACATATCATGTTTTCGTCACAGTTATCATATATCATATCTCTGCAAAAAGGTGACAATAGGTGGTAGGTGAACAATGCAGAAAACGGGGATCAAACCTTATCTCTTACAGATGTTAAAAGAGCTCGCATTATTAGGCGCCCAAAGCAATAGAGTGGAGCTATCATCCGCAGAACTTGCTGAACAAGTCCATATCAGCCAGCAGACCGCATCTCGTTATCTCTTAGAACTTGATACCTCTGGATTAATCGGTCGGGAGATGGGGGTGAAAAAACAATTGATCCATATCACAGAAAAGGGATCAGACATCCTGAAAGATGAATATATTGAGTATAAACATATCTTTGAACTACCTCAGCGTATCTATTTTACAGGAGCAACGGTCTCAGGTATGAGGGAAGGCACCTATTATACCTCACAACAAGGTTATGTTGATCAGTTTGAAAAAAAGATCGGATTTACACCCTATCCGGGCACATTTAACGTCTCAATAGATCATATTGAAAAGAACAAGATACGACTTATTAAGAAATATGAGGGTATCACCATTGACTCGTTTGAGACAGAACATAGATCATTTGGAGCTGTAAGTTGTTTTCATGCAACTATCAATGAGATACCCTGCGCTCTTGTGCTTCCATTACGCGGACATTATTCATCCATATTGGAATTCATCGCACCTTTCTATCTTAGAAGGAAACTGGGAGTTTCTGATGGAGATGAAGTAAAGGTAGTTGTCCATATTGACAAGAAGGATGATGAAGAACAATGAACAACACAGATATCTCTAATCTTCTGAACACCATCGCAGATCTTATGGATATAAAGGGGGAGAATTTTTTCAAGATACGAGCATATCGGCTTGCTGCTCAGACCATCCTTGATTCAGAAGAAGAGATCAGTGTCCTTGTCAAAGAACATCGTTTACAGGATCTTTCTGGGATCGGTGATGCTATTGCAAAAAAAATCACTGAATATGTTGAAACTGGGAAGCTGGGATATTTTGAAAAATTAACTCAGGAGATACCAGTAAATATCCTTGAACTTCTTGAGATCCCCAGTCTTGGCCCAAAAAAGGTGTCAACCCTCTATCATATCCTTCATATAGATTCCATTGAAAAACTAAAGGACGCATGTGAACAGGGAAAACTGCGGGACCTGGATGGTTTTGGTGAGATAACAGAACGTAATATCCTACGTGGGATCAAACTGAAAGAAAAAACTAGTGGTCGTAACCTCCTTCATCAAGCATATACTGATGGAACTGGATATCTCTCATATATGAAAGAATGTGACAAGGTCAACCAGGCCGATCTTGCAGGGAGCCTTCGGAGGATGAAGGAGACCATTGGAGATATTGATATCCTTGTCGCCTCAGATGATGCCATTACTGTGATGCAACATTTCATAGAGTATCCTCAGGTGAAACAAGTTCTCGTGCAGGGCAAGACAAAGACCAGTGTTATTCTCAATGATGCCATTCAGGTGGACCTCCGTGTCGTCTCGGAAAAAAGCTACGGTGCCGCATTACAATATTTTACTGGTTCAAAAGAACATAATGTCAGTCTACGAGGTCTTGCATTAAAGAATGGTTATAAACTCAATGAATACGGGGTCTTTGATAAAGAGACCGAGGCGTTCATCTGCGGCCAGACAGAACAAGAGGTCTACCATAGCCTAGGACTTTCCTATATCCCGCCAGAGCTACGTGAAAATAGAGGCGAGATCGAAGCTGCGAGGAACAATACCCTTCCACAGATAATAGATATCGAGGATGTCAAAGGTGACCTACATGTTCATTCTACCTATAGTGATGGTAGTAATTCGATAAAGGAGATGATCGAGGCAGCTGAACAAAGAAAATATGAATATATCGGTATCACCGATCATTCACAATCGTTAAAGATCGCGCGTGGTCTTGATGTTGAAACAATAAAACAAAAGAAAAAGGAGATCTATGAGCTTAATAAAAAATCAAAGGTTCATGTGTTCTGTGGAACAGAATGCGATATTAAACCAGATGGAAGTCTTGATTACCCAGATGAGATCCTCGACCTCTTTGACTATGTTGGCATCGGAATTCACACTGCTTTTAAAATGGACCGTCAACAGGCAACAGAAAGGATCCTCCAGGGCATGTCCAATCCAGCGGTCACCTTCCTTGCGCATCCTACCTGCCGTATGATAGGATACCGTAAAGGATTCGATCTAGATATGGAAAAGATCTTTGAACAAGCGGTTAAGACAAACACGGCCCTTGAGATCAACTCATTTCCAGATAGATTGGATCTTAATGATATCATGGTGAAACGAGGGAAAGAAATAGGTGTCCAGTTCATTATCGGATCTGATGCACATGCCATACAACATCTGGACCATATGCGATTTGGGGTTGCAACAGCTAAAAGAGGATGGCTTGAGAAAAACGATGTAATTAACACGTTTGGAAAAGAGAAAATCATTGATATTTTCAAAAAAAAGGGGAGGAAACATGGATAAAAGTAAGGCTCAAAAAGAAATTGAAAAGCTTCGAGAGGAGATCAATTATCATAACTACAAGTATTATGTTGAGAACGATCCTGTCATTTCTGATTATGAGTTTGATACGCTCCTTAAAAAGCTTGAAGACCTTGAAAAACTATATCCTGATCTTATCACCGTTGACTCGCCATCACAACGAGTGGGCGGACAGATTTCCAGTGGTTTTAAGACCATCGCCCATAAGATACCAATGTTATCGTTGGCTAACACATATTCACCTGATGAGCTTAGGGATTTTGATAAACGAGTGAGAAAAACCGTTGATGATGTAAGCTATGTCGTCGAACCAAAGATCGATGGTGCCGGGGTGGCATTATGGTATGAACATGGTGTTTTCATTCGTGGTGCAACCCGCGGTGATGGTATCAAGGGAGACGATATCACTCAGAACCTACGAACGATCCATAGTATCCCATTGAAATTACGATCTGAAACATTAAAGGATGTGGAGGTCAGAGGGGAGGTGTTCATGACTCGTTCTGGTTTCAAATCCTATAATAATGAGCTTATAGAGAATGGTGTGCAGCCATTTGCCAATCCTCGAAATGCTGCCGCAGGTTCCATCCGTCAGCTGGACCCAAAGATCGTTGCTGCTCGCCCTCTTGACATCTTTGTGTATCTAATTTCTTTTACAAATGAATCAATATCCACCCATTGGGAAGCACTTAAATTATTAAAAGAAGCTGGTTTTAAGACCAATCCGCTCTCTAAAAAGGTTGATGATATCGAAGAGGCAATAGAATATTGCATGGATCTTGAGAAACAACGTGACGGTCTTGACTATGATATCGATGGAGCCGTTCTCAAAGTCAACTCTGTTGAGAAACAAAAAATCCTAGGTTCAACGACAAAGAATCCTCGATGGGCAATATCCTATAAATTCGCTGCTCAACAAGCTACAACTATCATTGAACAAATAGATGTCCAAGTGGGTCGAACTGGAGCCTTAACCCCCGTAGCAATCCTTACACCAGTTGATGTTGGCGGAGTTACCGTTTCACGGGCAACATTACATAACTTTGATGAGATCGAACGAAAAGACATACGCATCGGGGACAAGGTCCTTATTGAACGAAGTGGAGATGTCATCCCCCAGGTGGTAAAAAGCATCAAGGAGAAAAGAACAGGCGAGGAATATGAAAAAAGGATACCTGAAACCTGTCCTGTTTGTAACACAGAGGTGAAACATCTTGAAGGCGAGGTTGCCATTCGTTGTCCCAATAAGATGTGTCCAGCGCGGTCGAAATGGCGATTGAAATATTTCGCAAGTAGAGATGCAATGGACATTGATAACCTTGGAGAATCAACTATTGATAAACTCCTTGATGAGAACCTCATCATTGATGTCGCCGATCTCTATCATCTTACAAAAGAGGATATCCTCCGTCTTGAAGGTTTCAAAGAAAAATCAGCTCAGAATCTCCTTGATTCCATTGAAAAAAGTAAACAACAAGACCTTTCAAGGCTCATCTATGGTCTTGGTATTCGTCATGTTGGTAAATACGCAGCTCAGGTCCTTGCTGTTCATTATCCCTCACTTGATGCCCTTGCACAGGCAACACCTGATGAGCTCAAACAGATCGATGGACTTGGAGATAAATCCGCAGAGTCCATTGCAACGTTCTTTGCTACTGATGAGAACATGGAGCTGATCCATCGTCTAAAAAACATTGGTGTGAGAACAAAACAAAAAGAACAATCCGGGGACCGGCCACTCTCTGGAAAGAAATTTGTCTTCACCGGGTCATTACAAAAACTCTCCCGATCTGAGGCAGGAGATATTGTAAAAGAACAGGGAGGAACAGTTGCATCGTCTGTTGGAAAGACCATTGATTATGTTGTAGTCGGTGAAAAACCAGGTTCAAAATATGATAAGGCAATGAAACAAGGGGTTAAAATACTTAAAGAGGATGAATTTCTCTATCTGACCAAAAGAAAAAAAGAAACAAGTTGAGATCCATGGAATGTAAATCTGATGAAAACAAGGAACAATATTGCAATTGTACCTATCCCTGTGATAAGAAGGGATTGTGCTGCGAATGCCTTCATTATCATCGAAAGATGGAGCAATTACCCGCCTGTTATTTCCCTAAGGATATTGAAAGATCATATGATAGAAGTATCGAGAAGTTCATAGAGATCTATCAAAACCGAGGGCCCTGGTGGTAAGCTCAGATTATCTCATGGGAATAATCTCATTCATCAATTGAGAATGAGAGTTCAACGGCTTTAATCTGTCCCACACCTTTTAATGTCGAAAGCATCCCGATCATCGTGTTTGTAATGAATTCTTCTGGAAACTCAGTGAGAGGTATCTTTTTTCCATTGACCTTTAACATCATATCTGACATCTACACGTTACTCCTTTTCAGTTTTTCAAGGATATGATCTAAAAGATTATTAAAGTCACCATCATAGGTGAACAGTGTATTCTCTCGTATTGGTTTATCCCCTATTCGTATCTTAGGAATTGATGGATCCTGAACACCTTCGATGAAGATGACGTCAAGACCCTGCATCTGTGTCATATGTTTGATGATAGTTGATTGATTCAATTGATCTGGTATGATAAAAGATGTCTCATTTTGACTTGAGAAAACAACCATATCTGCTCCAGCCTCCTTATGTTTCCAGGTGTCTTTACCAGGTGTATCAATGGACAATGCTTTGTCCATCTGTTTGATCGTCCCAACCTTATATCCCCTTTGAGTAAGTTGCTTGATAAGGTCTGTGAGAATGGTGGTTTTTCCTGAGCTTGAAAAACCATAAAATCCAAGAACAATTGGAGAGATCATAACCAAATCCTTCATTAAATTTTGTTTTCATAAGAGAAAAGGACAGATTTATAAGAGATTTTCTATTTGTGGTTGTTTCATGGCAGATAAACAGACCTTACTGATAACAGCAGCACTTGCAATTGTTATCATCGCAGCGATTGGTGTAATGATCTATGTTAATCTTCCAACAGGTGAAAACACTCTAGAGGATTCATCGCAAGAAACAGATGATTCAGTTGATGATAGCTTTTTGAAAAATGCAACATTTCAATGTATATATGGAAAAAATCAAAAAACATATACGGTGGCAGAACTGGAAAAAATACAGCAATATGACGGGACTGGATCAAAGATAAAAACAGGTATGTTTCCCCAGATAATAATCGATGGACCATACAGTTTTTCCGGTGTTAAAATCACTACACTTTTAGATGATGTTGATGTAAACGATCCCAATTACACAGTATGCATAACCTCATCGGATGGATATCAATCTAATCTTACATATAATGAGATTCAAGGAGAAATCCCTGTTTATAATACTACTGGTGAAATAATTAGAAATGATAATGTGACCATTATGCTTGCAATCAAAGAGAATGGAGAGTACATAACAGAAGATGATGGTGGACCTTTTAAAGTGGTCATTGTGGGAGAAGATGCCATCACCTCATCGAGTTATTGGCCAAAATGGGCTGTATCATTAGAGATTATAGAAGGATAATATTTCAACGACCAAAGCATCGTATAGATACAATGGAATCGCTTCAAATCATATTAAAAAAGATTGGGAAATATAGATCCTGTGTTGTTCAAAAAGAATTCACTAGTAAGAAGAACAATGTTGGTCTAGTAAGATTTAATGGATCGATTTGTGTTTTTAAAAGATTTTCTCAACAACATGTTAAAAACATAAATAGGGAATGTAATATCCTTTCAAGGTACAAGGATTTTATTTATATGCCTCTTCTTATAGAAACGGATTATGATAATAAGATAGTTATTCTCAAATATATTCCTGGTGGAAATCTATGTGATATCTTAAATGATATTAGAATATCTTTAGAGGAAAAACAACGAATTATAAAGATACTTGCGGAATGGTTCATTGCATTTCATGTCTCATTTAGGACAAAAGAAGGATCCATTGTTCGTGGGGATTCAAATCTTAGGAATTTTTTATTCACTGATAGGATCTGGGGGCTTGATTTTGAAGAATCCCGATTAGGCAATTCAGAGGAGGATATCGGAGAAATCTGCTCATCGATTCTTACAACAAAACCTATGTTCACACAAGAGAAATTTCATCTTTGTCAACAGTTGATATCTCAATATGAACGATCAAGTCAAACTAAACTACAGAACATAAATAAGTATATCAGTACAACATTTGATATGATTACTAAAAGAAGAGATGGACATCTGGAAATCATTGAGTGGTATAAGGATGAATTTCTTGATAAGAACATCTTTCTTTGATTTTATCCGCCATTAATAAAATAGATGTTGGAAAAGATATGAGAATAGCATGTTCTTCAATAATTTATATATAATAAAATATTTATTATAAATAGTGGGATTATTATGAAATCAATAAGGAACATGTTGCTAATTGTCTTTATCGCTTGCGCTATCATAAGTCTTGATACACTTCCTGCATTACAGCAGAATACTATCACAGAAAACAATCAACAAGATGTTATCATCAGTTTACAGACCAGTGATAACCATAAAAGAACGATAAAAGTAAGCCCTGAAACAGCTGAGATGATCACGGCAGATCTAAAAGAACTACAAATAAAGATAGATCAAAATGAAATATCTGAACTAGAATATTTTGAACAATTCATTGAGCTATTTAAAAAAGAAGGTATCATACCAGAAGAATATTCTCTTCGACTTTTCCAACTTATAGGAGAGAAGTTACAAGAAAAACTATCTATTACAACACTAGATGAACAACTCTCAAGCCTTCTTACCCAAGACACCTCCCTCTTCGCAAATGATCCAAAAACAATCCCCATACATCTTGGCAGAGCAACAATAATCGGATCGATAAGCTTTGGCAACTATCTTGTACGACGTGTCATACCATTCAAACCATTTGGATTTTATGAAGTCTTCTCAAAAGAACTATTCCTAGACTACAATCTTTCATCATTTTTCACTTATGCCTCCGCATGCATATGGACACCAGGCCCAAGAGGCCATCATGTACTCTATAGCTTCATCCCATATCCCGGGCTTCAATCATTTTCTCAAAAGATATTCCTAGATAAATCAATCGGAGGAATCTTTCTTTTAGGTGCAAACATTAGTCTTGAAGCATTCACAGAGGATGGAGAAAACGTGTTATTCGATGCAACTATTGGAGTATATGGCGCAGATCTCATGATGGGATTTGGAATCTAATATAAAAGAACTGAAAGCTCACATGCACAATACTCATAAATGAATATTTTTTTTCAAAGTCTTAGAGTAATCATTATATAGAGAGGACTATATCCAAAACTTCGATTGACATGAATAAGGAAAAGATCATCCCTTTTTTCGCAATTGCAGTTCTCCTCGTTGCCATGGCATCAACAGTCTATGTACAAGCAACACAATCACAATATTCATCAAGTGATAACATCATCATAGATGACGTTGAATATGATCTTGATCAATTCTTTGATACAATAACACCAATAACTGTTACACTGGATGATGAAGAGAAAACAGGTATCCCATTAGCGGAAATGATCATTTCAACAGGTGTTACCTGCCCATCATGTCATAATTATTTTTTCATAGCCTCTGATGGCTATCAACAAACGGTCACCTGGGAAAACATGGAATCCGGTATCTTTACAGAGGAACAAAGGGTCTATTTTCCAGGTTTAGCCCATTCATTTTGGGTTCGAGATGTAATTGAGATAGAGGTGAAATAAGTCATATGGATAAAATGAAACTTTTTGCTGGAATGCTTGTGTTCGGTTCCCTTTGGGGATTTTCCGAATGTCTCATTGGAACATGGTTCTCAGATATTGGTCTTCCAAGTGGAATGATCATGACGGGGTTTTTCGCAATGACATTTCTTGTCATGAGCCGTATGCTTTTCCCATATTATGGGATGCAATTAGGAATGGGTGTTGTAGCAGGCGGGCTACGTTTCTTCAACCCTTTTGGCGGTTGTCATCTTTGTTCCGCACTTGCCATTATGGCTGAAGGATTGATCTTTGAACTTATTTGGTTCGGTACAACAAATCTTGAGTTCAAGCATCTGGACTCTTTAATAAACAGAATAAGTCTTGGTATTACCACAGCATACATTGTTTATGTCGGTGGTTATATTGTCACTCAGATACTTACCCCCCTCTCATATGGTCAATTTTATATGGAAAATCTTATCGCAATGATGCCTCAGTATCTGGCAAGAGGGCTGCCTGTAGCTCTTATCGGCGGTGTAACAGTTCCAGCAGTCTTATCACTAAAGAACATCGAGTTACATCTAAAGGATATCTATTATTATCCTGCGACCATTGGAATATCTAGTTTCTGTTGGATAACGATCATTAGTTATTATTTTGCATTGATATGAGTGTGGATACTATGGGAGAACAAACAATAGTAAAGGTCCTAACGTTTCACCCAGAAAAATGTGTCGGTTGTCTTAATTGTGAAAAGGCATGTTCAAAGGTACATTTCAAAACAGAAGAGGGTGGAGAGAAATCTGCGATACAGATCATTAAGAAAAATGGACACTTTCAGATGATCGCCTGTGATCAAAGAGGCCTCTGCCTTGATATGTGCCCAGTTGGAGCATTATCTCGAAACAAAAAAGGTGTTATAATCCTTAATGAAAAACAATGCATTGGATGCCAGGCCTGTGTTGCATTCTGTCCAACCAATGCTATGAGAAAAGCACCGATCAGAATTGAACCATTCAAATGTATCTCATGCGGTGCATGTGTGAGAGCATGTCCTGAGCAGGCACTTGAACTTATGGAAAAGAAAATTGATGATATCAAAGAAGTTGTATACCATAAACAGGGGGCAGAATAAATGGTTGAAGGGCAAATACCCGTACAGATCTATGAGACAGGTAATACAAAGCATACATGGGATTTGGAAAAGATACGGTCAGCACATAAACAACTTGAAAAATATATCTACAAAAAGGATAAGGTTGAAAAAGGATATGCAAACAGGACTCTGTATGTGAATCTCAGTACCAAAGAGATCAAGGAAAAAAAGGTAACTGATGAGATGAAGAAGCTTTTCACCGGTGGCAGAGGATTTGGTCTGAAGCTTTTATGGGATTCCATTAAACCAAGCACCCGCTGGGATAGTGAGGAAAATGAACTGGTCATCACAACAGGACCACTTTGTGGTATAACCCAATATCCGGGATCAGGAAAATCTCTTTGTCTAACTGTATCACCTTCAACAGACATCATCTGTGATAGCAATGTCGGTGGTTTCTTTGGACCATATCTTAAATTCGCTGGTTTTGATGCTCTTGAGATACAGGGAAAGGCAAAGAAGGATTGTATCATTGTTATCAATGGAGAGACAGGTGAGGTATCCATTGAGACCGCACCTCTTGAAGAAACCAATTCACATATACTTGCTGAACAACTTACCCATATGTATGCAACAGAGGATACTGATCTCTCCCGCCAGAAGGTTTCCATTGTATCTGCAGGTACCGGTGCAGAACATAGCTACTGGGGTTGTCTGAATTTTTCCTTTTATGATATACGCAGAAAGGTACCTCGTTTAAAGCAGGCAGGTCGCGGTGGCTTAGGATCAGTCTTACGAGATAAACATATAAAGGCCATCGTCGTCAAGGTCGAACATATCGATGGGGTATCAAATCATCCGGTCGATCCCAATAAATTAGCTGAGGTCGGTACAAAGATCCATCGTGAGATACGAGATCTGGACCGGTATCAATGTAATATGAGAAGCGTTGGTACTGCACATCTAACTGAGATCATGGATGCCTATGATCTACTTCCAACAGAAAACTATCGATTCGGTAGTTTTCCAAAGGCACCTCGTATCTATTCCCCAGAATTCTATAAGCATTTTACAAAGATCATTCCCGATGGCTGTTGGCATGGATGTACCATGGCCTGTGCAAAGACAGTTGATGCGTTCACGGTCATGACCGGGCCTTACAAGGGACATAAGGTAACAGTTGATGGTCCGGAGTATGAGACCGTTGGCTGTGGGGCGAACATGAGCCTTTGGGATCCCTTATGGATCCTTGAGTTCAATTTCTACTGTGATACCTATGGATATGATACCATCTCAGCAGGGACCGGGATCGCTTATTATATGGAGATGTATGAATATGGTATCCTTAATAAGAGCCGATGTGATGGTCTGGAACTCTGTTTTGGCAATGGTGAAGCCGCCCTTGAACTCCTCCATCGTATCGCAAAAGGTGATACTGGCGAGTTCATACAAATAGCGGGAAAAGGTATCCGCCGGGTGAAGGACTGGTTGAAGGTAAAAGAATGGGGCGATCCATATCTCATTGAGGAATGTGGTATGGAGAGCAAAGGCTTGGAATATTCTGAATATGTTACTAAGGAATCCCTTGCGATGCAAGGTGGTTATGGCCTGACATTGAAAGGTCCGCAACATGATGAAGCATGGCTTATCTTCATGGATATGGTGAATAATCAGATCCCTACCTTTGAGGATAAAGCAGAGGCATTGCATTATTTTCCCATGTGGCGTACTTGGTTTGGTCTGAATGGATTATGTAAACTTCCATGGAATGATGTGGAACCCTCGAACAATGCGGAAACCGATGAACCTGCAAAGGTCCCTGAACATGTGCAGAACTATGTTGAGCTTTTCACTGCGGTTACTGGTGTAACAGTCGATAAAACCGAGCTAATCAATCAAAGTGAACGGTGTTATAACTGGCAGCGGGCTATGAATGTCTGGCTTGGCAGGGGCAGACGAAAGGATGATTGGATACCATATCGATCGATGGGGCCAGTAACATCCCTTGAATATGTCTCAAGAAAAGATCGGTATGATGGTCAACTTGTTGAAAAACTTGGTCTGAAAAAAGAAAAGGTTGAAGTAATGTCCGTAGAAGAAAAGATCAAAATGTTATACGATTACCGTCAGGATCAATATCAGAAACTTGCTGATGCTGTGTACTATCGCCGTGGTTGGACGCCGAATGGTGTACCCACACCTCAGAAGATGAGAAGCCTGGGTTTCACTAATAAAAAGATGCTTGATATGCTTCAGCAAAAGATCGATGAGGATGGTAAAAAGGGTTTGAACAAATGGTGTGGAACATATGGGAAGGATGAGAAAACACCAAGTGATGTTGCATGCTATTGGGAACAATGGTAACTGAGTATGAATAAAGAAGAGCAAGACCGTATTATTAAGTGTTTGAAACAAAGCCGTGTGGGTATCGCAGGTGTTGGCGGTCTTGGTTCAAATGCTGCGGTGAGCCTCATCAGAGCAGGTGTTGGAAATCTGGTCATTGTTGATAATGATCGGGTGGAGGAGAGTAATCTGAACAGACAGTATTATTTTTCTGATCAGATCGGGCAACGAAAGGTTGATGCTCTTAAGGAAAACATTGTTCGTATCACAAAAGATGCTTGTATTGAAACCCATTATGAAAAACTGAAACCAGGGAATATAACAACATATTTTCAGGATGTGGATGTTATCATCGAAGCCCTGGATAACGCGGTCACTAAGGTAGAGTTCATCGAAGAGGTCCTTCAAAAGCTTCCAGATGTACCGGTTGTTGCAGCTTCAGGGGTCGCTGGATATGGTCATTCAGATAGGATCTGTACACGGATGATGGGAAACCTGTATATCTGCTATGATGAGAATGCACGTTCAAGTGATGAGGATGTCCTTATGGCGCCAAAGGTCTGTCTTATGGCTAACTGGCAGGCTAACATTGTTCTAGAGTTACTTTTAGGTGAAAAATAATGGGGATAACTGTTAATAACAAAGAATATGAATATATTGAGGGTGAGACCGTTTCAGAATTGCTTAAACGATTGTCCTTCCGATTCCCACTCATTATTGTTAAGATCAATGGTACGCTTATACCAAGAGATAAATTCACAGAGACAACAATACCCCGAGGTGCGGATATTTCAGCTATTCATATGATCAGTGGAGGATAAAGAGGAAAAAATATGGATTTTCTTAAGATGAAATCATTTCATGGTTTTCATCATAGATCATATTTCTTCAAATATCTAAGGATATTTTGTTTATTTCTGAAATATGATCAAAATCAGCATCATCTGTGATAAATCTAAATATTCCTGCGGTTGTGCACACTGCTAGATGAATTGCATCACTTGGTTTCAGTTTTTTATATTTTTCCATCAACGTTATCGATTGCATGATATGTTCATTTGTTACATCGAGAATTTTTAGATTGGGAAGGGTCATTATATCTTTTCCGATCTGAAGTGCTTTTTCCCTATCAGTTTCATTCATTATTATCCAGATAACCTCATCAAGTGTAAGAGATGAGGTGGCACATGCGATATTCCCATCAACCATTTCGCTGAGTATCTTTTTTGCATTATCTGCTTTTTTTCCTTGATAAAGTAGGGGATAAATAAACACGTTACTGTCAATATAATTCATCTGAACACCATTAAGATCCCATAAAAATCCTTATTCGTTATTGTCAAATTGGGAGTAATATTTTTCCTTCCAATTGATGTTTTTCGGTTCCTTCTTTTTGATTTCAATTCGTTCAAGCATGTCATTTAGCATGTTTTTTCCTTCTTGCTTACGAATTTGTATATCATTTTTTTCTACTCTGAAATACATGCTCTCTCCCGGTTGAATATGAAACATCTCTCTGATTGGTTTAGGGATGACAATTTGTCCTCGGGATCCTACCTTTGCTTTAATTTCTAGCAATCATACCACATAGTATGAATATATCATTCAAAATATATATACTTTTTCATATAGCAACACACCTATTCTAAAAAATATGGTTTTTATTTGTACTTGCTTTCAGTAAATTGGTAATCCGTAGTGAATCGTCTGGATGCGATTCTATTCATCAAGAGATATCTTAGAGGCTTTTAGCTTTGTAATAACATCTGTTTTTACCTTTTCAAAGGAAGGCGGATGTTCAAGAAGCGTTGCAAGGTCCCGACGCCATTCTTTTTCACCTATGGTGATCGAAACCGCTGAAGGTTCATGAACGATTTCCATTTTCTTTTGGAAAAGCACAGGATCAATAGCTACATTTTGATTAAGTAAAAACCAGACATCATAGAGATCACGAGGTTTTTTCCGCATTGACAATGCTCGTAATTTTTCAGCGAGCACCTCCTCTTTTCCTAATCCAAGTACGGAGATAACTCTGAGTTCAGGATATGGGAAAAAAAGCCGTGTCCATTCAGGATCATGCATGATATCATTTCGTTTTGAAAGTTCCAGATGAATATGGCCTTGTGATCGTTCTGATCCAGTATATAATGGTCCGTTATACACTAATCTTGCATTAAACGATATTGTTTTTTCGTCAATATGATCAATTGCAGCAGTTACACCAAATACGGAGAGATCATCTGCCATTTGTTGAAATCTCTTATCAAGATGCGGTATGGGTTGAATAAGGGTGAAATCAAGGTCTTCGGAGAACCGGTCGAGACCATATGCATGTTTAAGATAGGTTCCCCCTTTGAACACTAGTGATTCTGAATGTTTATAGATGATGTGGAGGAAAAGAGCTTGGATATAATCTTGTTCAAATATATGTAATGGGAGATTTGCTGAATGTATCTTTCGTAATTGTTCACGGGTGATCATTGGATTTCACCACCGGTGTATAGTTTCCATTTGCTATTCAGTTTTTTATTTTCTTTCTCAGGATCTAGCAGTGCATACGAAGTCATCATTTCTTTTAGGGATGAGTTATCTTTTAGTAATTGTTTCTTTTCTAGTAAAAACCCGAGTCGTGAGGCTATTGTAGAACTTTTTGTTTGTTGACAATACGAGATCAATCGTTCGATGTTTAGTTCATCTGATAACGCATGATAAATCTGAGAGATACCACCAGCATACGCGGGGATATGCAAGCAGTCGATGATTGTTTTTTCTTTATCTGAAACAATCAAATCATCGTATCGTTCATAGCCAAAAAACCAATCAGGTTTTATGGTGACAAAAGTGATTTTTTGATGCTGCAATCGTTGTGATCGCTTTCGTTTTGTGGTAACAACAAAGATCTTTTGAGGAACTTGATCGGTGAGATGGTGAATATGTAATGCACTCCAAAATCCAATATATGATGGTGTTATGAGCAAGGAGGCAATGTCGTAGATATCTAACGAATTCCATTGTTCTTTTAGCATATATTTTCCCTGTTCCACGTTGATGATACTGTTTTTTTGTTTCATTCGTTGAAGGATCTGATAGGTGTTTCTATCTGAGATACCTAGGAAACGTTGCACATCTTTAGGGGTAAATACTACTAGTTCGTGTTCTTTGATCTTATTAATGATCTCTGATTCTCTCCGCGAAATAGAAGTGCTATTCATGTAACTAAGTTATAAACTATTAGTATAAAAAGATTACACAAAAAAAATTCTTTCTTGGTGGTTAATATCACATGAATAAAATCTAATTTTCATTACTTTTACCGTTTTAAGATTAAAGTTATAGGCACAATAAGTGTGTTTTAATAAGGGTTCTCTCTTATTATTTGATGTAGAGTACGTATCTTTTTATCACACTTCTGTTCAGAGTACCCTCCACGTTTTCGTAGCATCCAGGGTGTTTATCTGAACCATTGCATCTGTTTCTGCATTGTTCGTTAAATCAACTTCTTCATTGTTATCGCTGGGAAGTATTTTTGATAAGAACCAATCTAAAACCGGATGTGGGCGAGGTAACAACACTGAACCAAAATAATCTCCCCAATTACTCTCCAAACCGTCACTATCACGAACCTTTACTCGGACAGGATATTGTCCATACTCATCCCAAGCATGTTGTAATTCGACGGTATCGCCTGTTTCAAAGGGGCCAATCCATCCACTATTGGTTCCATCACCCCAATCCACAAACACAAAAAGATCGCCATCATTCACATCCGCAAGACCCCTCACCGTATAAGTATACGATTCACCAGGAACCAAATCAGTCTGCGGACCATCGATTTCAGGAGTCAACGGAGGAACCATGTTATCAAAATTATTTAAACACACGCGAGGAATCGCCATGACACCACCAGTGATCAAATCCTCCCGGTTATCCCCATCAAACTCACCTGACGTTAATCCTCCAAATCTAATGTTATCTACATACGTATGTCCATCTTCTGGATAAAAGGGTAAATCACCAGCTAAATAACGATCCCATGAATCAGTTCTCTGTAAAAATAAAACAATGGAATAATCAATACCTGCAACCAAATCCAACAATCCATCACCATCATAATCCATTGATGTCAAATACCCTGTTCCCATATGAGAATAGATCTGAATGATAGGCTCAATTGATTCATCAGTAAAAATAACAGATCCCTCTGATTCAACATACTGATTCTTTACTAAATAAACCGTTCCATACTGACTTCGTTCTTCAAGTTCAGCAATAACACAAAAATCACTATCGCCATCATTATCAAAATCACCCGATGTAACACCCCAACTTAAAAAACCAAAATCATGAATTATACCTTCACTTACAAAGGTTCCATCACCATTATTCGTATAACATTCAACCATGCCACTATTATCACCAACAAGAAAATCTAGGTCACCATCATTATCAAAATCTGAGGCGGTCACTTGCGGATTAAACCGACCATAATGATTTCCTGCTTCAGAACAATGCTGGGTGATAAACTCTTTCTCACCAAATGTATTATGTCCTTGATTTCGTAGCAAATAAATGGTACCATTTGTTTTGAATTGATCAATATTTTCACTTAAAGAAAAAAGAAAATCAATATCGCCATCATCATCAAAATCACCAGATTCCAAATCATGAATATGTCCCCACTCCTCCCAATCATGAACATAAACGTCTTCTCGGGAAAACGTAGTATCCTTGTTATTATAATAGATTGATATGAAGATGTCTGGTAAAGATTCTGGCCAAACATCTGTAGCCCAAGAAATAGCAAAATCCAAGTAACCATCATTATTGAAATCATCGGAGGACAATCCATAAGCTGCCTGCCCTAAATCTTTAATGTTGGTAACATTAAACAATGGCTCATCATGAATATCAAACTGAACTGTTTGAGGAAGCGGAATTACCTGCTCACAATACCCAACTACCGTGATATTCGTATCATCCAATGAATCAAAACCACTCGGAGTTGGTGCGAAACCAAAGAAACGATAAAAATAGAGATGTAATGGAGGCTCAATATACACCGGTTCACCATCAACTGTTAACCCAAAATCAGAAAACATCTTAAAACATATCGATCCGGGCCCGGGATAATACCAAAACGAGCCAATATGAAACTGTTGTAAAACTGAACGCGTATGTTCAACACCAACACATTCACCCTTCAGAACTACCTTTTTAAAAACCGGTTTATCAGATTCAATATTTAGTATATTAAAATTTGTAACATTAGTTTCATTTGATTTATTAATTGGGAATAATAATGTAAAAAATAAAATTATTATAATAAATAGGTTAATTATGGTTCTCATGCTTTTATCACATCTATCCTTAAATATTTTTCTTATCCAATATAATTATTTTGAACTCTATTGTATGCATTTAATAATATCCTGATTTTTCCTTGTAATCCCCCAATGACAACATCCATGTAGCCATCATTGTTAAAATCAGCAACAGATATACCTGCATTTTTTAAATCATCTATGTATCCCTCAGAACTCTTGTTCAATGTACAAATACTAACTTTCTCATAACTATTGTTTACAATTTTTATTAAATAAATCTTATCTCGAATACCTACAAATAATTCAAGCTGTTCATCTTTGTCATAATCAAAAATTACTATACTTGCCACTCCAGAATATTTTGAAATATTTTCGATAACCTTGATTCCTGATGAATTTACATAATCAAAAGATCCTGGGTTTTTGATCAAATATAACCGTCCAATAAGAACAGAACTTTTCTGTTCAACCTCTGCTGAAACAACTACATCGATGTCTCCGTCATTATCATAATCACTAGATGTAATCCCCCAACTTAAACATCCAAAATCATGAATTATGCCAGCACTAAAAAATGTTCCATCACCTGTGTTTTTATAGAATTCGACCATGCCACTGTTGTCACCAACGAGAAAATCTAGGTCGCCATCATTATCAAGATCTGCTGATGCTAATCGAGGATTCTGTCGACCATAGTGATCCAAAATTTTTGAGTAATGTTTGGCAACTACTCTTGATTGAATGAATATATTGTTTCCGATATTTTCGAGAAAAATTATTGTTCCATTGGTTCTAACTGAGAATATTGTATTGTTAATTGTTATGTTAACTGACTCGGAATATGTAAATAAAAAGTCGATATCCCCATCATTATCATAATCGCCTGCATTTATATCATTGATATGTTTTTCAAATGAAAAAATATCTGTACGTACAAATTCAAGATTTCCGATGTTGTAAAATATTGAAATATATGAGTGATTAAATGGTGATGAAGAGTATGAGGCAGCAAAATCCATTTTTTTATCATTATTAAAATCTTTTGATTCAATGCCAGATATTGTTTGTCCTAAATCCTCAAAGCAATAAAAATCAAAAAATGATTGATTATAAACTTCTGGAGATGGTACAAAAGATGATGTTCTACCTTCATTTTTTTCAATTTTTCCAGTGTGCAACCTTACACAAATCGTAGATACAATAATAACGATTACTATGACTAATATCATATGGACTGAGAATTTACCTTTAATATGTTTTGTAAATTTCATACTATTGCCCTTAAAAGAAAAAAAGAAGAAAGAGTTGGAATGTGTCTATTGATAGGATAAATAACTCCCATCCCAATTCTCTTGTTCTTCAGGTTCATCAAATATGTCGGTGGAATCAACAAATACTTCAGTTAGATAACTTCCATCTGGCGAATAATAAAATGTATGGTAACACCATCGCCACCATGGTTGTGGTTCAAGATCAAAATTATGTGTCATTCTTGATTCAAAGGTTCCATTCACATATATATCTGAATAGAATGGAGCTTCTGCTTCATCAGTCCCAAAATTCCTGATTTTAAATTTTATTGTATGATAATCTTCCGTCTGTGATGACATACTCACAGAGTCACATCTTAGATCAATAAAAGCTGATGCTATTGATCCACTTCCTACTATGGCAACTATAGCTAACATTGCCAAAACCATTGCTTTTCTTTTCATAGATTCATTCCTCCGTTATTTCTTATAAGAATTAATAGCACATCTGTTGTATTTATATTTTGTGATTATTATTGTGAAAAGATTGTGAAAAAAGTTGAAAAATAGTGAAAACAGATATTTTTGAATAACAATAGTTAACTTTAATAGTTTATTGAGAAATATCAAAAATTACTATTCAATAGATTTTTTAGTATACTCATTTAACTTTTGATAATAAGAAAATAGTATGCAACAATACATGTGAAAAAATGAGGGAAAAGAGGATGTTTACCAACCGAAAAATATGGTTTTCAGATGTTAAACATCATATATTCCAATAAACTTCTTAGTTATGAATTAAATAATAAAGGCCCATAAAAAAAAACGATTCTCTTGCGTGTCAACAAGACCCTCATCAACATATAATTCAGCTCGAATCCTTTCAATTTCCCAAATTCTACCTGGCCAATTTAAAAAAACATCATTTGAATCTGTACTATTTGAACTTCCGGGAGGTATAATACAATTTGATTCGCCAAAAAACTCCCATTCTGCCTTTGAAGAATCCCACAATTGAAATACAACAGAAGCGTCAACCTCCTGATTTCCCCGATTTCTTATTGATATAGAAAAATGCTCTTCTTGACCATAAATAAATGGTTCCGTCGGACACCAGATATCACCATCAAAACGCACCATCGGCGTATGATTAGTCACATTCTTCCCAATATACCTGCCAGAAAAACCAGGATCATGAGAATACATCAGCCACTCCAAGGAAGAATCATTAAACGGACTACCAACCTCCCAAACATAAAGGCTACTCCGTTGTTTACGACCACCAGTCTCAAGATTTATCATATCATACATGGAACTAGCAACAACCTCAACAACGCCATCATTATCGAGATCACCAATACAAGGAGCCGCCTGAGCATCAGGCTCAGTAACCTTAGGAAAACCTTCTATCACAGTACCATCAATATTCCAAGCATACACTCCTCCACCCCCTGGTTGGTTCCCCTGCCCATCAACAACACCATTTCCTGCCGAAACAACAATATCAAGACTTCCATCACAAGTAATATCCGCAATTACCGGTGAATGATAATCATTCCAAACCGTTTCTTGCGGCCAACCCGGCAGAATCTCACCAATCGCATTAAATACATAGGTTTTGGATGTATCAAATCGTTTCACATTATACGTACTCACCACAATTTCAAGATACCCATCACCATTGAAATCAGCAATCGCAGGAGTTGTATAAATCGACTCACCAATCAACTGAGGCCACCCAGATTTAATCATACCCGATCTATCAATGACATAAAGACCCGTATTTGGATTGCTATACTTTCTCTCAGGGAGATCATCCTCCATTCTGGTTCCTATAATAATATCCTCAAAACCATCATGATCAATATCGGCCACTACTGGAGAGGACCATGCGATTTCCCCATCAATATCAACCGGAAACCCATCTACGACAGATCCATCATGATTAAACACATAAACACGGCCTTCATGATGAAAGGTTTCATCGGGATTATCTATATCCTTGTACTCATTTCGAACAGTTCCCACAACGATTTCCCAGCAGTCGTCCTCATCAAAATTACCAATCGATGGGGTCAACCCAAAACTACTCGTATCGATATGATTATCTCCATTTAAACCCATAAATTGATAGATATTTTGAGGCCATCCATTTAGTATTTCTCCAGTGGAGTTGAAAACAACTATTTTTTCAAATTTATCATTAAAATTCATATATTTCTTAATGATCTCCATTTGACCATCATTATTTAAATCAAAAAAAACGACTGAGGATGGAACAGTTAAAGGCCTGTATGGATTCTCACATAAATCAGTAAATGAAATATTAAATCGAAAACTCCCATCGTGATTATACACATAAAGACCGTAAAAACCATTGACAATAACCTCTTTCCATCCATCTCCATCTAAATCACCTACTGCTGGTGCTTCAAGTTCACCTCCTGGCATGCGTTCATGGTCAACAAACACAGGCCAACCATCGACTAAGGTTCCATCTGGGTTATATCCATAGATCCTTGTCGGGTCCCCTGCTACATATACAAAGATTTCTGTTTTATTATCATTATCAATATCTGTTAAAACCGGTTGAGCCGCCCCACCAAAATATGTTACATTAGACCCAATATCTGGATCATATTCGGTATACCATGGGATTCTTTGCGGCCACCCCTGTTTCAATGAATGATCAAGATATATATCTTCTACGAAAAATGTTTCTTTTGTATCAGAATTTACCGTGATTTTTAATGTATAGAAATCTGGCTTAACAATACTGCTCGTATTCCACACAGCGATGATATCCCCAACAATCTGATGCAGGCCCCCATCAGTTAAATTAATCGATTCATCATGCCATTCTGTCGGCCTCAAACCAATGCCGTATTCAACTGTATAACTGAAAAGAGTTTCACTGGTTATATTGCCCATAATTACAATATTTTCTTTGGGGTTTAATATATCATAGTGCAATGGATATGTAATAACACAAGTTTCTTGATTATTTCCTTTTTTTGTTTCCATAAGCTGGGTAGTATCATAGAGTGGTGAATAAGACGGAGGGTATTTCATTAATAAATCATTATTTGTATCTTTTTCTCCAAAGAGATCTAATGTTGTTGGATGTTTCACTAAAAATGTAAAAGATTCTTCACTGTGCATTGATTTACAATCAATGCAATCATTAGGATATAAGATAAACTGAGAAAGAAGAATAAAAACAATTAAGATCAAAGCATATTTGTTATTACGATAATGATCTTTTTTCATCATAATATCCCTATTTATTATTAAATATATTATTTTTTGCGAGTGATAAATAATCTGTTAAAAAACAGATTATAATAAAAAAAATATTAGAGTGGATTGTGATCCTATCTTTGTGGGATTCTTCTACCATGGAAATCGTTCTTCATTAGTATCGCACAAGTAATTATCACAATATGCTTTTGCGCAAATCCAGCCAAATCCTCCATGCCAGAGAAGGTCAGCGTCATCTGGATCTGTTGTTTCACTGTCTTCTGCAGGGATGACTATCACGGCGGTATCAAACCATTCATATTCCGAATCATCATAATCCCAGGTGTAAAAATCAATCTCAACAGTTTTTTCAGATGTTTCTTCATTGGTGACTTCTACGTAAAATTTTTCGATTTGACCACTTGCCCAAACTGGTGTTGTTGAACATAAAACATCACTAGTAATCTCTATATTAGGTACAGATTTACTTTGGGAATCAACTTTTCGATCTGGCCCCCCAACAAAAATTGGATTAACAGGTTTCTTAGGTGGTTCAGGAAAGTTCTCTATATCCGGAATTCCAATTTGCTCGTGATCATCTGCAATACTAACATTAGCAAATATGGTTGCACTTATCAGCGTCGCTAACATAATGGATATTATTTTTTGGTTCATTTCTTCCACCCCCATTTTCTATGAAATTTATAGGACACACATTGTATTTAAATTTTGTGATTATTATTGTGAAAAGATTGTGTAGAAGCCAAAGACATGTGTCACCCCTTTTGATAACAGGGTAATGTCTGGACAGACAAAAACCCTGCAACAAAAGGTGACACAAGATGTACATATGGCATGGAGAGGTA
>Ga0180433_10001000_pt1 | contig 47797 bp, 45 predicted proteins | sample SS_ome_8_FD_132980 | JGI IMG/M metagenome (GOLD analysis project Ga0180433, IMG submission 132980) | Hypersaline lake sediment archaeal communities from the Salton Sea, California, USA - SS_1_D_1 metaG | ecosystem: Environmental > Aquatic > Non-marine Saline and Alkaline > Hypersaline >...
GATAATCAGTTTGCAGAAAGGATGGTGGAAGCTCGCTCCAACCTCTTTGAGCAGATCTCCAGATCTGCCAACCGGGTCGCCTGAAGCCCTTTTGCTCAGGCCCATTATTCAACTAGAATAGACTGGCGGAATCTCTTACGGTTCTGCGTCAATAAGGGTGAAAGAGCGGTTCTCCGGTATCCTGTACCGGGGCTATCGCTTCAGGAAAACGCTGCCGCCGTTGGAAGCAGCAGAGCTCAAGGAAGCACGCTACCTCTCAACCGCTGGCGGACCGACGTGGGGGTATACGCCAGACCGGCGCCGAACAACCCCTGGCATGGCAGATAGCGGTCCGGAGATCGTGCCGGGCTTCGCAATCTCCGGTAATTGCGCTATACTGGTGAAGATGGGTCCCTACGAGTACCCGCCGGCTGATTTGCAGTTCGGCGTTTATTTCAAGCGGCAGAGCCCGCGCTGGTGGCAGCACACGGTACGGTTTCCGGTGGCTTTGGAGGGTAAGGATCCGGGGACGGAAACGGCCAGTGGCGAGTACTTCCAGCCGCGAGATGCCAGCAGTGCCCCCCTGGTAGTTCTGCTTCACGGAGTCGGTGATGCCAGCCTTGTGCCCTGCCGCTGGCTGGCCCGGAGCCTGGCGGCGAGGGGCATTGCCTGCGTTGTACCGCGCCAGGTTGTCCACTCCAGCCGGCTACCGGGGGCGGGATGGCGGCGTATGCCTAGCCTGAGCGAGGACGAGTGGTTCCAGAGCTACCGGGCTGCTGTGGTGGAGGTACGCCAGATGGTGGACTGGGCTGGCATTCGCTCTGAGCTTGACGGTACCAGAGTGGCTGTTCTTGGGATTAGCTTCGGTGGGTTTATCTCGGCGATCACTATGGGGGTGGACGAGCGTATCACCGCCGCAGTGCTGATTGTCAGTGGCGGCAACTCGGCGACGATCGGGCAGAAGGCCAGGGCAAGAGTGGTGCGGCGGGGCTACCGGGTTTCTGAATCCGAATACCAGGCCGCCCAGGAGCAGTATCGGCGGTACCTCGCCGAGTTGGCTGAGAATGGACTGGACGGGCTTGACCCGCCCCAGCGCAGCTACCTTACCGATCCGATGACCTATGCAGGCTACCTGGCCGGTCGGCGGCTGCTGATGATAAACGCACGCTGGGACGAGTTCATCCCGCGGGAAGCCACCCTGGACTTCTGGGAGGCATGCGGTCGACCCGAGATTGCCTGGCTGCCCGCGAATCATACCGGCATCTGGCTGTGGTATCCTCTCATTCGCAAAAAGGTCGGGCAGTTCCTGGAGTCAGTCTTCGGACTGTGAGCGTGCTGTTTGACTGGCGGGGTCACCTGTACTAGAGTGTAAGCGGGGCAAGCAGACCGGGTGGCCGCTCGCTCAGGCCGTTTGTGGCCCGGGCGGGAGGAAAGTCCGAGCTCCACCGGGCAGGATGCTGGGTAACGCCCAGGGGGGGTGACCCCACGGAAAGTGCCACAGAAACACACCGCCCTTCTCAGGAAGGGTAAGGGTGAAATGGTGAGGTAAGAGCTCACCAGCGGCTGGGAGACCAGCCGGCTGGGTAAACCCCATCCGGAGCAAGACCAAATAGGGGGACATAAGGACGCCCGGCCTCGTCCCCGGGTTGGTTGCTTGACCCTTCCGGTAACGGAAGGGCTAGATAGATGGCCACCATCCTTCCCAGGAAGGATACAGAACTCGGCTTACAGGTCTGCTTGCCTTACCGTTCCGCATCATACGTTCCCCGCCTGGCTGTGAAGGCGGGGTGTGTTTTTGTACCGGCGCTGTGACAGCGGGCTGGAAGAGTAGACCGGGGATATTCGTCCCGGGGTGACTTCAGCCCCGCTGGTCTATACTGTATGGAGAGTGACGGCAATGACTGGTAAGACTCTGGCTGTAGTCCTGCTCCTTGTGCTTGTGGCTGCTATTATGCTTTCCCCGGGTACCGGCTGCGACGTAATCACCCGGACGGGGGCGGGTCCACAGCCGGACCTTTCCCTGGTGAACGAGGTGTGGGACATCATTCACGAGGACTACGTGGAGCCGGAGCGGCTGGACGCGGATACCCTGACGCGCGGGGCGGTCCGGGGCATGGTAGATGCACTGGACGACCCGTACAGCTCCTACCTGGAGCCCGAGGCCTATGAGGCGAGCGTATCTGATCTGGAGGGGAAGTTTGAGGGCATCGGGGCTTACGTAGGTTATCGGGATGGCAGGATCGTGATCATTGCGCCGATTCCTGATTCTCCCGCGGACAGGGCGGGCATCAGACCCGGCGATGTCATACTTGGAGTGGACGGAGAGACCACCATGGATATGAGTCTCATGGACGCGGTCTTCCGTATTCGGGGCCCGCGGGGGACATCGGTTATCTTGCTCGTCCTGCATGAGGGTGACACGGACCCGGTGGATATAGAGATAATCAGGGCGGAGATAGAGCTGGAGAGCGTCCTCCTGGAGATGAAGGGAGACATCGCCCATGTGACCGTTACGAACTTCACCGAACGCACCAGCAGTGAGCTGGCCACGGCCCTTCAGGACATGGAGCGTCAGGATGCCGGTGGGATCGTGCTCGACCTTCGGGGGAATCCCGGCGGGATGCTGACAGCCGTGATCGAGGTCGCCAGCCGCTTTCTGGAGGAGGGGGTGGTCCTGTTTGTGGTCGACAACGAGGGCAACCGTGAGGAGACGTCCGTGCGGCGCATGGGCCCGGTGGTGGAGTTACCTATGGTCGTCCTGGTGAACGGCTTCAGCGCCAGCGGCAGCGAGGTGCTGGCAGGCGCTCTGCAGGACCATGACCGCGCGGTGGTTGCCGGTGAGACTACATTTGGCAAGGGCAGCGTCAATGTCCTGCACAGGCTGTCCGACGGTTCGGGCGTATACCTCACCGTAGCCCGCTGGTACACCCCTGACGGACGGGTGATCGAGGGTGAGGGAATCGAGCCGGACTTCCCCCTGGATCCGGAGCAAGAGGACCTGCTGGAATGGGCCCTGGCCTACCTGAGAGGTGACGGGTAGCTCCATACCCTTCCGCAGATGCTCTTGCGGCACGTCTGCCTGCGGGTTATCATTGGGTACCGGGCAGGATAGTATCGGGGTGCCCGTGCGTCCGTGAGAGCGCGCCGGGACAGAATGCTTCTGAGGGAGAGGAGGTATCGGTATGAACGCGGAGATCCGGCCAATAAGGGCGGAAGAGCTTGATGCTTTCAAGCACGTAGCTGCGAATGCCCTGGTGATGAGCCCGGACAGCTTTGTGGGAATGCAACCGGAGTTCACTCTGTGTGCTTTCGAGGACGGCAGGCTGGCTACCTCCTACGCGGCCTGGCCCTTCACGATGAGATTCAACGGCAAGGCTGTTCCAGTCGCGGCAGTCACCACCGTGGGCACCTTCCCTACCTACCGTCGACGCGGCTACCTGCGCAGGATCACCTCGCTCCACTTCCAGAAGCTTCACGAAGAAGGAGAGCGGCCCATCTCAGTGCTCCTGGCCTCGCTGGCGGCCATCTACCAGCGCTACGGCTACGCGGTGGTCTCCACGAATGTGGCCTACAGCTTCGAGCCGCGCTACCTCCGGTTTGCGGTCCCAGGGGGGATCGCGGGCGTCTTCCGCGAAGTCGGCGACGATGATTTCCCCGTGCTGGTGAACCTGTACCGGCGCTTCCGAGAGGACCGGACGGGTTACATGCACCGCGGCCGTGAGCTGTGGCACGCGGACGTGCTTGGCCGTCCGCCGGGGAACGGGTTCCTGCATCGGGTGGTGTACGAGGAAAACGGTGAGCCGCTGGGCTATGTCGTCTACACGATTGAGCCTGGAACCGGCTCCGTGCCCAACAACATCATCCGTATCCGGGAGGTCTGCTGGCTGACGTCCTCGGCCTACCGGGCGGCCTGGGAGTACTTCGCCAACATGGATACCGTGAAGACGGTGTACTGGGGAAGGGTCCCCCCTGACGACCCGTTGCCCCACTTGCTGCTCGAGCCCAGGATGCTGAATGCCACCTGTAGCGACGGTCTGCTGGGGCGGATGGTGGACGTGGAGCGGGCCCTGGCGAGCCGGGGATATGACGAAGAGGGCGTCCTCACCCTGGAGGTGACCGATGACCTCTGCCCGTGGAACCAGGGGCGATGGCGACTGGAGGCATCCCCGGAAGGCAGCTCGGTGAGAACTTGCGATGAGACCCCGCAGGTGGTGATGCCGGTGAGCACGCTGGCAATGGTGCTGTTCGGACAGGTGAGCGCTACCGAGGCAGCCCGGATGGGGCGCCTGGAGGTCAACCGGCCGGATGCGCTGCCGGTATGGGACAGGGTGATGCACACCCGGCATCGGCCGGCCCGCGCCGACTACTTCTAGTGATGACCTTTGATTCGGCCCCTCAGCCGGGCATGCGTGCGCCTGCACAGGGCGCCCGAGGGAGATTGAAGACGCGGAGGAGGTATCAGCTATGCCGATAGACATGCATTCGCATCTGTATGCCGAAGGTTTCCACTCGGCGTCCTTCGAGGGCCCCAGGGCGATAGGGTCAGAAGAGGATTCAGGTGACACTCTCGCCCGGTCGAACTGGCGGGCAATGGACCCGGACGGTGCGCTGCACCTGCGCCGCATTGACGAGGCTGGCATAGACAAGACCGTGCTATTGCACATTGACTTCGGGGTGATGTTCGGTGAGGCGCGGATGACCGTCGAGGAGCAGAACCGGCATATCAGCGAGGTGGTCAGAAAGAACCCTGACCGTTTTCTCTGGTTCTGTGGGGTGGACCCCCGGCGAAGAGAGGCTGCCGACCTGGTGGAGAAGTGCATCACCGACTGGGGAGCGAGCGGTCTGAAGCTGTACCCGACCACCGGCTTCCTACCCGCGGATCGGGAGTGCTACCCCCTGTACGAGGTATGCAGCGCGCGGGGAGTACCGGTTTACTTCCATATGGGGCCGGAAGCACCCCCGTACCGGAATGAGGGCAATGCCCATGCCGCAGTGCTTCTGCGGGTGCTGGTGGACTTCCCCGAGCTCACCGTGCTGGTGGCCCACTTCGGCTTCGAGCACTGGCGGGACCTGATCGCGCTGGGGAAGGTGCGGGACAACGTGATGTGCGATTTCTGTGCCTGGCAGCGTATTGCCGGGCAGAGCTACGGCCTGTTCTGTCACGTGCTCCGGCGGTTTCTGGATGAGTTCGGTCATGACCGGGTGATGTTCGGGACCGATGCCCCTCTGGTGGAGCTCGCCATGTCCAGCAAGGACTGGGTGGAGATGGTCAGGCGTCTTCCTCATGATGCTCCAGCGGGGAGCCGTTTCACCGAGGAAGAGATTGATGCCGTCCTGGACGGGAACGCGCGCAGGCTGATCGCCTCGCTCCCCCGACGCTAGGAGAAAGCGGCTCGGCATCCTCAGGTACCGAGGCTATCCCCGTGGACGGCGTTGCGCCTCTGCGCCAGCCGGCTTCGGGTCTTCCTGAATCCTAAGGATCCCAGGAGTGCAGCTCCCCCCAGCAGCACAATCGTGGCCCCAGAGGCCAGGTCCAGGACGTATGACAACCACAGTCCGCCGAAGGTGATGAGGACGCCGAAAACAATCGCCAGCACCATGGTCTTGCGCAGGTCGTGGGTGAACTGCCGGGCCAGAGCAGCGGGTATGGTGAGCAGGGCGATGATGAGTATCATTCCCACTACCCTGAGCAGGATCACCACGGTCAGGGCAATCATGCACAGCATCAGCAGGTAGAGAGCCTCCACCGGGATGCCGACCACGGTGCTGTATTCCTCGTCGAAAGACAGGGCCAGGAACTCCTTGTAGAAGGCAGCCACTATCACCACTATCGCGATGTCCAGACACAGCATGAGCAGCAGGTCAGAAGCAGGTACGGTCAGGATATTCCCGAAGAGATAGCTGAAGAGGTCCGGGGCATAGCCTGGCGCCAGCCCGATGAATACAACCCCCAGTGCCATGCCTACTGCCCACAGGACACCGATAACTGTGTCTTCAGGCAGTCTGGTCCTCCTGGTCACATACCCCATGCCCAGGGCGGATGCCAGCGAGAAGAACAGGGCACCCAGCACCGGGCTTATGCCAACCAGGTAGCCCAGGCCTATGCCTCCGAATGATGCGTGGGCAATACCACCGCTGATGAAGATAATCCTCTTCACCACGACATACACGCCGACTATGCCGCAGGCAATCGCTGCCAGCAGTCCCGCCAGAAGCGCGTTTTGCATGAACTCGTACTGCAGTGCTTCCAGCATTAGTGCTCCTTGAGTACCCGGTGGGGTACGGTGCCGTGGGCTATCATCTGCACCGGGCACTTGTAGGTAGCCTCCAGCACCTCAGGGTCTATCTCCTTGGAGCCGTGGTAGAAGAGCCGGTGGTTAAGACAGGCGATGTCATCCACGTGCACGGAAACAGCGCTGATATCGTGGGAGACCATGATGATGGCCATGTCCTGCTTCAGCCTCTCAAGGATCTCGTAGAGGTCGGTCTGCATGGCCGGGTCAACGCTGGCGGTGGGTTCGTCCAGCAGAAGCAGTCTGGGCTGGCCCACCAGTGCCCGGGCGATGAAGACCCTCTGCTGCTCTCCCCCGGAGAGCTTCCCGATCTGGTGGTCACGGTAAGGCCACATACCGACTGTCTCCAGCGCCTCCCGCGCGAGCCTCTTATCCTCGGCGCTGTAGCGTCTGAGAAGCCCGGCGGCCCCGCTGCGCCCCATCAGGACCGTGTTTTCGACATCTATGGGGAAGTCGCGGTCGAAGAGGTTGTGCTGCGGCACATAGCCGATGTAGTGGCGGCTTCTCTCGGGTGGACGACCCAGGATTGACACGCTGCCACTGGAGGGCTTAACCAACCCCAGGATCACCTTGAGCAGGGTGGTCTTACCTCCGCCATTGGGCCCGATGATGCCCAGGAAGTGACCCAGGGACACCGACAGACTGACTCCTTCGAGTATCGGCACCCCGTCATAGTGTACCCAGAGATCCTCAATACGCACCACTTCTTCCGTATTCATTGCTCACTCCATTGCCCGTACCATCTCTTGCGCTACCATGCCCAGGTTCTCAATGTAGTCCTCCGCCAGAGGGTCCACGAATACCACCGTGCCGTCAATGGCATCGGCGATGACCCTGGCACTCTGCGGATTGAACTGAGGCTCGGCGAACACAACCCGGATGTCATGTGCCTGTGCGCGTTCTATCAGGTGGTGAAGTCCGGACGGTGTCGGTTCCTTGCCCTCCGCCTGGACGGGCAGCATGGTGAGATCATACCTGGTGGCGAAGTAGCCGAATGCGGGGTGATAGACCATGAACATCCGGTTCTCCACTCCGGACAAGGCTTCACGTATCTCCCGGTCAAGCTGCGCCAGCTTGTGCAGGTAGGCATCACGGTTCTGCTCGTAATAGGCACGGTTGTCCGGGTCGACCTGTATAAGGCCATCCGCGATGTTACTCACCATGATTTGCGCGTTCCTGGGGGACATCCAGATGTGCGGGTCCAGGGCGCCATGCTCGGTGTCACCAACCTCAGGTTCATGCTCGTAAGCAGCGGCCATTTCCTGTAGCCTAACACCTTTTGAGCAATCAACCACCAGCATATCCTTGTTTTGGGCGATAAGCTTGTCCATCCAGGCCAGCTCGAACTCAACGCCTGAGCCGACCTTGGCGTACATTCGGGCCCTGGAAAGGGCGGCCATCTGGGAGGGGGTTGGCTCGTAGGTGTGCGGACTGGCCCCCGGCGGTACCATCACGGTGATGTTCACCCTGTCGCCGCCGACACTGTCGACGAATTCTGCCTGGGGTAGTATGGTGACGGCTATCCCCAGTTGCCCGTCTATCTCGGTCTCCGGCGTGCAGGAACCAACCGCAAGCACCAGGAAGGCTGTCAGCGCCAGCCCCGTAATTGCTGAGGCAAACCTGGTTGAGGTAGGGCCTTGTACTTTGTCTCGCAGCATCGCACGAGTGCCTCCCATCCTCTTGCCTGTCCGCAGTCCAAAGTGGTTTCCAGGGCCAGGGGAAGGAATATCCCCGGGAATTGAGACGCAAGGTCCCCTAGCTAGAGACCCCTGCGCAGCAGTCGGGACATTTGCCGTAGACCTCCAGGAGGTGGCCTTCAATATTGAACCCGGTATCCTCGGACAGTTGCCGCTCCAGGTGGCTGAGATCACAGTTGCTGAAATCCACCGCCCGGCCACACTGAGAGCACACCAGGTGGTGGTGGTGTCCGGTAGGTCTTCGCATCAGGTAGCTCCGGGCGCTACTGCCCAGGTTCACGCGGCAGACCAGCTTGAGCTCAGCGAGGAGCTTGATCACGCGGTACACGGTCACCAGGCCAATGCCGGGATGCTCCTCACGTACCCGCGCGCATATCTCGGCAGGGGTGAGGTGATCGTGGCTGCTGGCGATAGCTCTGAGGACGGCATGACGCTGAGGTGTGAGCCGGTAGCCTTTCTCTCTCAGCATGCCCGCTATCCGATTGGCGGTAAGTTTCATTCCGTCACCACTTACAAATGATAGTGATTTTCAGTTAGTCTACCGCACTGAGCGAACACCTGTCAAAGGGCGTGGAGCGCCGCGGAATCCGTGTCGGTCAGGAGATTGGGAGCCCGTGAGCTAGAGAGCGGTCTCCGTCTCTGCACCGTCATGCGCGGGCATGACCTCGCGCAACTGGTCCAGGCTCTCCAGGTAGTCGGTGTAGAGGATGCCGTTGAGGTGGTCTATCTCGTGCTGGAGGGCACGGGCGAGGAGCTCCTCGCCTTTGACACGGGTCTCCCTTCCGTTGCGGTCGAGGCTTTTCACCGTAACCCTGGCCGCCCGGGGGACATCGGCCACGTACCCGGGGATGCTCAGACAGCCTTCCGGCCCCCGGATCTCACCGGCCCTGCGCACAACCTGGGGATTGATGAGGACGATCTCCTCCTCGTCAGGAATCTGGATAACGGCCAGTCGCAGGGGAAGGCCAACCTGCGGGGCCGCCAGTCCAACGCCCTGAGCGGCGCGCATCGTCTCCAGCATGTCGTCAATGAGGTTCTGGAGCGAGCCGTTGAGGCTCTTGATTCGTTTTGCCTTCTGTCTCAGGACGGGGTCAGGCACAATGCGTATCGGTATGATAGCCATTGGTCTTTACCTTGCCGCCGGGACAAGCAGGCAATGCGGCAATCTCCACCAGTTCCACTATACTGCTACAGGCCGAGAGGGTCAATGTTGACCGTGCACCGTTGAGGCACGGGTATCCGGGCAAGGAACCCGGAAAGGCCCGTTCCGCGCAGGGTTAGCTGCCAGCGGAACCTTCCGCGGAGACGGTGGATGTAGGCGGGTGCCGGGCCCGCCAGACTGAGGTCGGCTATTCCCTGTGAATCCCTCTCCCGGAAAATAAGGCGCTCCATTCTCTCCGCTTCGCGCTGGCAGGCCAGGTCATTGGTGTGTGTGCAGGTCAGGGTGGCAAGCCGGGTGAAGGGGGGATAGTGAAGCTGTCTGCGGTAGGCGATTTCCGTCCGGTAGAAGAGGTCATAGTCGTGCCCGGCGGCGGCCTGCACGGCGTAGTGCTCGGGGGTGTACGTCTGCACGATGACCTGTCCCGGTATGGTCCCGCGGCCCGCCCTTCCAGCCACCTGGCACAGGAGCTGAAAGGTGCGTTCCCCGGCCCGGAAGTCGGGGAGATTGAGGCTGGTGTCGGCATTGACGACTCCCACCAAGGTGACCTGGGGCAGATCAAGCCCCTTGGCCACCATCTGGGTGCCGATAAGGATGTCCGCCTGGTGGCTGCGGAACCGGTCAAGTATATCCTGGTGGGAGTGCTTGCCGCGGGTTACGTCACTGTCCCAGCGGAGCAGCCGGGCGTGCGGAAAAGTAGCTGCCAGCTCCCGCTCAAGTCTCTGCGTGCCCAGGCCGAGGTACCTGATCCGGCTGCTGCCGCACTCCGGACAGGTACGGGGTTGGGGTACACGGCGGTTACACTGGTGACAGAGGAGGGTGTCTTCAGCCAGATGGTAGCTGAGGGGAATGTCGCAGCGACGGCATGAGATAACGTGTCCACAGTCCCGGCACTGGACATGAGTGGAGGCGCCGCGACGGTTGAGGAAGAGAATCGCCTGTTCCTGGTTGGCGAGGACCCGCCTTACGGCCTCGGAGAGGGCCCTGCTGAAGATGCTGCGGTTCCCCGCCCGCAGCTCGCTCCTGAGGTCCACTACCTCTACCGGCGGTAGGGGGGAGACACCGCCGGCACCTATCCGCTCGGGAAGGCGCAGCAGGTGGTAGTCCCCCCGCCGTGCGTGATGGAAGCTCTCTACATCAGGAGTGGCGCTTCCCATGACGACCAGCGCGTCGGTGAGCTCGGCAAGTCTTATGGCGGCATCCCGGGCGTGGTACCGGGGCGACTGCTCCTGCTGCTTGTAGGTCCACTCGTGCTCTTCATCAATAATGATAATCCCCAGGTTTTCAACCGGGGCGAAAACGGCGCTCCTCGGCCCGATGACGACATCAGCCTCGCCCTGCCTGATGGCGTGCCACTCATCATATTGCTCACCCAGGGAGAGCCGGCTGTGCAGAACGGCGACCCGGCCGGGGAAGCGTGCCTCGAAACGCTCGATTGTCTGGGGGGTCAGGGCAATCTCGGGTACCAGGACAATGCCCTGTTTGCCCAGGGCTACCGTCTCGGCAAGGGCGCGCAGGTAGACCTCGGTCTTGCCGCTGCCGGTGACCCCGTGAAGAAGGAAAACCCTGGCGAGCGGGGGCTGCTCCTCCGTGAGGGCCGAGTGGATGGCGTGGAAAGCCTCTTCCTGGGCGAAGGAGAGCTGAAGAGGTTCAGGCGGGACGGGGTAGTGGGAGGTGGTTGGCTGGCGCCGGACCCTGACGTTGCGGATTGAGATGAGGCCCTTCCGGGCAAGCGTCCGGGCGGTAGAGCGAGAGGCCCCGGTGTGGTCAGTGACTTTGCTTAGAGTCACCGGCCCTCTGCGGCCAGCCAGGAAATCCAGGAGGGCTGCTTGCCTTCCGGCACCGTGCCCGCGCATACGGATAGCTTCCTGCAGGGCCTCTTCCGGCGGGACCGCTAGCTCCAGATAGGGCAGCTCTTTTGGCCGTACCCTGGTCCTCTCCAGCTCGTAGTCCCGGGCCACCAGGCCCCGCGCTACCAGCTGCGATACCGTGGTCTGGGCATTCCTCTTGCCCAGGGCCTTCTCAAGCTCCTTGAGGCTGGTTCCGCCGGCTTGCCCGGCGGCGTGAAGGACATGTCTTTGCCGCTGAGTGAGCGGGCCGGAAGTCTGCTCGCGGCCTGTAACGGATATCCGGGTCACCGTTCTGCGCTCAAAGCCCGGTGGGAGCATCAGCCCCACGGCTTCGAAAAGGGGCGAAAGGTAGTAGTCACTCAACCACCGAGCCAGCGAGAGGCGGGCATCAGACAAGAGCGGGACGGGGTCAATCAGGCCGGCTATCTCGCGGGTTTCCTCTACCCCGGGGTATTCGGTCAGCTCGACAACGACGCCCTGGAGGATACGGTTGCCAAAGGGAGCCCAGACGGCATGGCCGGGCTTCAGGTCCAGTCCCGTGGGAATGACGTAGCTGAAGGTTCTGCGCTGGGCAGCGGGCGAGTTGACGCTGACCTCGGCATACCTCATGCTTGACACCGCGAGGCAGAGAAGACCTAGTCCTGGCTGCGGGCGGTCCTCTTCTCCTTGATGCGGGCCTTCTTGGCGCTGAGGCCACGGAGATAGTAGAGCTTGGCACGGCGTACCTTGCCGTGACGCAGTACCTCTACCTTCTCCACCAGGGGAGAATGAAACGGGAATGTGCGCTCCACGCCCACACCGTAGGACACTCGCCTGACGGTGAAGCTGGAGCCAGGACCGCTATTGCGGACCCTGATGACCACTCCCTGGAAGGCCTGGGTGCGCTCTTTGTCCCCTTCAACCACCCGGCTGCTTACCTTCACAGTGTCCCCCGGGGCAAGAGTAGGGATACCGGGATTGGGCGCAACGTCCGCCAGCGTGCCTGTGTCCATGTTCGTACTCCTGTTTCTAGTGAGGCTGTCTTGGCCTTCCGATTAGCTCTTCTTCGTGGACGGGCAGGCCCGCTGTTGCCAGCAGGTCCGGGCGGCGTTCCAGGGTCCGGGCCACTGACTGCTCGCGGCGCCAGGCGTCAATGCGGGCATGGTCCCCGGAAAGGAGCACCTCAGGTACCGCCCAGCCCCGGTACACCCTCGGGCGCGTGTACTGGGGGTACTCCAGGAGGCCATCCACGTGGGAATCATGCTGCCGGGACTCCTCGGAGCCCAGCGTTCCGGGCAGCAGCCGGACAACCGCATCCACGACAACCATGGCTGCCAGTTCGCCTCCGCTGATAACGTAGTCGCCGATGCTGATCTCGTCCGTAGCCAGGTGCTCACGTATTCGCTCGTCCACCCCTTCGTAGCGCCCGCAGATGAGGATGAGACGGGTATGCCGGGATAGCTCCAGGGCCACCTGCTGGCGGAAGAGCCTCCCCTGCGGGGTCAGCAGGATTACCGGGGTCTTCTCCCGGTCTCGCTCCGTCCAGTCCTGCCGGATCGCTTCCACGGCCTCGAAGACAGGCTCCGGCCTGAGCACCATGCCGGCCCCACCACCATAGGGGTAGTCGTCCACGGTACGGTGCCGGTCATGGGTGTAGTCACGTATGTTGTGCAGGTTGACCTTGACCACCCCCCCGGAGACCGCGCGCTGGAAGAGACCAGTGCTGAAGGGGCCCTGGAACATCTCGGGGAAGAGGGTCAGGATGTCAATCTCCTGCATGACCGATAGCTCGCTGTCTCTCTTGCTGGGAAGCCCGAGCAGGCACAAACCTGCTCCGCCGTTGCCACGAACAGGGGGTAGTGCCGCGGGGCATTCAAGACCATATTGTAGCACAGATGAGATGGAGAAAGGAAATGAGAGAGACGCGGGCGTACGGCGGTCCGATTTTGACATAAAGTTGAGCAAACTGGCTACAAAGGGCTTGACAAAGGGGGGGTGGTGTGGCAGAATGGCAAGCATTGGGGAGAAATGGGGAATTCCCTGCCCTGGCAATCTGCTTGCCGGGGAAAGGGGTATACTCCCCGGCTGTCGGCGAGAGCATCGGAGGAGCTTGGGTGTTTCTCGGCGAGTTCGAGTACAGGATTGACGAAAAGGGCAGGGTGCCCATGCCGCCTCGTTTCCGCAAGGAACTGGCGGACGGCCTCGTGCTGGCGCCGGGGGTTGACCGGTGCATCGCCGGCTACAGCCTGGAGGAGTGGTCCAGGCAGGCCGAGAAGGTCACCAATGCATCCATTGCTCCCAGCAAGCGCAGGCGACTGGGCCGGGCGTTCTTCGGCTCTGCCAATAATCTCGCTCTCGACGGGCAGGGAAGGGTATCCCTGCCTGCTTCACTTCGCGAATACGCCCACATCGGCGAGGATCTCGTCGTCGTCGGCGTCAACACGTACTTCGAGCTCTGGAACAAGGAACTCTGGGCCGCAGAGAAGGTCCTGGCCGAAGAGCAGGCCTGGCAGATCACGGAAGGTCTGGAGGAACGTTGAGGAGTACAGGGGTATTGGCACCCGTTCATGTGCCGGTCCTGGTTAGGGAGGTCCTTGAAGGGCTGGACGTCCAGCCCGGCGGACGCTACGTGGACTGCACGCTCGGTGGCGGCGGGCATGCCTTGGCCATACTCGAGCAAAGTGCCCCCGGGGGACAGCTTCTGGGCATTGATGCTGACCCGGAGGCAGTGAGCATCGCGCGGGAGAGGCTGGGCGCCTATCGTGATTCCGTTCTCCTCGTCAACGAGAACTCTGTGAACCTCGGAGATGTCTGTGATCACTACGGGTTCCGGCCGGTACACGGTGTCCTCTTCGACCTCGGACTGTCCTCCCTCCAGCTGGAGAGCGATGCCCGCGGCTTCAGCTTTGAGCGTGAGTCCGTTCTTGACATGCGTCTCAGCCCTGACAAGAAGACCACCGCCGAGGATCTCGTCAACCGACTGCCCGAGGCGGAGCTGGCGAATCTGCTCAGGCTGTACGGAGAGGAGACCCGTAGCCGGTCGATAGCGCGCCGGATCGTGCAGGCGCGGCCGCTCCACACCACCCAGCAGCTCGCCCGCGTGGTGCAGGTGGCGGTTGGTGGCAGAAGGGGACGTATACACCCGGCAACCAGGACATTTCAGGCCTTGCGCATTGCCGTGAATGACGAGCTTGGTAACCTGCAGACGGGGCTGGAGCAGGCCGTGGGTGTGCTCGGGCCTGGGGGGAGGCTGGCGGTCATCAGCTACCATTCTCTGGAGGACCGTATCGTCAAGCAGTTCATGCAGAGGGAATCAACCGACTGCATCTGCCCGCCAGACGCACCGCAGTGTGTATGCGGGCATACCGCCAGCCTGAGGCTGGTGAACAGGAAGGTGATAACCCCTTCTCCGGAGGAGGTCATACTGAACCCGCGCAGCCGCAGCGCCAAGCTGAGAATTGCCGAAAGGCTTGACCATCAGGGAGCGATGGCTGACGGTCCCTGAAGCGGTCAGTGAGAGGAGCATACTACCCGGCCAACCGGAAAGACAACCCGCAAGAACTGTGACCTGTGCCACGGAAGGAGGGTCCGAAATGTGAGCGAACAAAGCCTGCCAGGGACAAAATGCGTCAAGCAACTAGGAGGGGTGAATGAGCAAGTGGAATACGATTTCCGCCATTGACGTTGGTACCACCAAGGTGTGCACCATCGTGGCTGAGGTAAACGATGGGGGCCTTATGCGCGTTGCCGGTGTAGGCCTTACTCCTTCTTCGGGTCTGCACAAAGGGCTGGTGGTCAACATCAGTGACGCCAAGGACTCAATTCGTGAGTCTGTGCGTAAGGCCGAGCAGGCCAGCGGCTACCAGGTGGAGTCGGCCTACGTTGGCGTTACAGGAAGGCACATCAGTGCCCGCAATAACCGTGGCGTGGTAGCCATTACCCGCAACGACCGGCTGGTACGTTCGGATGACCTCAGGCGGGTACTCCAGACTGCGCAAAGCGTGCAGGTACCCAGTGACCAGAGACTGCTCCACCTGATCCCGCGAGGTTACGCGGTTGACGGTCAGGAGGGGGTCAAGAACCCGGTCGGCATGCACGGCTTCCGACTGGACGTGGAGACTCATGTAATCACCGCCGCCATTTCCTCCGTCCAGAACCTGGTGAAGTGTATCCGCGGCGTGGGGGTGGACATAGAAGACCTGGTTTTCGAGCCGCTGGCGAGCAGCGAGGCGGTGCTGAGCGAGGACGAGAAGCATGCGGGGATCATCCTGGCTGACATCGGGGGAGGCACCACTGACATATCCGTTTTCCGTGAAGGCAGCATCTGGCACAGTGCCATTCTGCCGGTGGCGGGCTATCAGCTGACCCGGGACATCGCCATCGGCCTCGGGCTTCCGTTCGAGGTGGCCGAGGAGATGAAGCGGAAGTATGCCAGCGTGCTGCCCATCCCGGAGAGCAATACTGAGTCAGGTGCCATCTCCCAGAACGGGCACAACATCTCCTACCGTAGCCTGTGCGACATCATCCGGGCCCGTGTTGAAGAGCTCATCAGACTGATAGTCCTTGAGCTCCCGCGTGCCGAGTTTGACTCGCTGGTACCGGCAGGAATCGTGCTCACTGGCGGTAGCGCGAACCTGGCCGGCATAGACAGCCTGAGTCGGGACATCACCGGGGTTCCGGCACGGATTGGAGCGCCGATCGGCATCTACGGCATCTCGGATGTCCTGCACAACCCGGCGTATGCCACAAGTGTCGGGCTGCTACTCTGGGGTCTGAAACCCAGGAGTGCCCCTGGCTGGGGTGCTCGTAACTTCGGGGGTGCCCTGCGTAGTCTGGTGACCCGCATCAGGGGTCTGTTTCGCTAGGCGGCTCATAGCCGGTACACAACACCCGTGATAAATAGGAGGAGAAAATGGCCAAATCTAGCTTTGCCCCCAATCCTGTCAAGATCAAGGTCATCGGACTGGGTGGCGGTGGCTGCAATGCCGTAACCCGGATGGTAAGACAGGATATCAGGGGCGTGGAATTCGTTGCCATGAACACGGATGCCCAGGCCCTCGCGGTGACTGAGGCGCCGTTTCGTGTGCAGCTCGGTGACAAGATTGTAAGGGGCCTCGGCGTCGGTGGTGACCACGTTCAGGGCCAGAAGGCAGCCGAAGAAAGCAGAGACCAGATCAGGGAGCTCGTTGCCGGGGCGGACATGGTCTTCATCACCGCCGGCATGGGTGGTGGCACGGGCACGGGGGCGGCTCCGGTTGTGGCTGACATAGCCCAGCAGACCGGCGCCCTGACTATTGCCGTGGTCACCAGGCCTTTCGGTTTCGAGGGCACACGCCGTGCCCAGGTGGCCAATGAAGGCATTACCCGTCTGCTGGATAAGGTGGTGGATACTCTGATCATCATTCCCAACGACCGCCTGCTGGAGCTGTGTGACCACAAGACCGGGGTGGATGAGGCCTTCCGGATGGCCGATGACGTACTCAGTCACGGTGTCCAGGCCATCGCCCAGGTAATCACCGTGCCGGGGATGATAAACCTGGACTTCGCTGACGTTAAGGCAGTCATGAAGGATGCCGGACCGGCCTGGATGTCCATCGGCAAGGGCTCCGGACAGCACCGGGCCGCTGACGCCGCCAAGGAGGCCCTGGCCAGTCCTCTGCTGGACGTTTCCGTGGCTGGCTCCAGGGGCGTGCTCTTCAATGTCGTTGGCGGCGATGATCTGGCCCTCTTCGAGGTTAACGAGGCTGCCGAGATCATCAAGGGCGCGGTTGACCCCGATGCCAACATTATCTTCGGGGTGGTGCATGAACCTGCCATGGAGAAGGAAATCAGGATCACCCTCATCGCTACCGGCTTCACTGCTGACACCGAAACCACAAAGGGAAGTCGGGACGACGAGATCACCGAGTTCCTGAAGGAATGGAAGAGCGAGGACCAGCTGGACATACCGGCCTTCCTCCGCCGCCCGCTATACAACCAGCGCCGTACCAGTGTTCCTCAGCCAACCATAACCGGCTCAAGAGGAACCGAGTCCACATACCACTAGCTATATATCTGCTGGATGACTGACTTCCTCTGACACTCAGCAGGGCTGCAGGGTGTTTCTCAGGCCCTGCAGCCCTGCTGTTGCCGGGTCTGCTACCTTGGGTATGACCCGGGACGCAGGGCAGTTTCTCACCACCGTTGGCGTGTGCGCCGTCCCGCTCGTGCAAAAACTCGCCCCCCAAACACCCATTAGCCTATTGACAAACACTATATATTGTGGCTACACTATGGCTCTGCCCCATATATAGATGGTGGCAGGCTGGAGAGGGCTTTGATGCAGTGCCCTTACTGCGGCCACAATGATTCGCGGGTCACAGACTCCCGGGATGTCAACGAGGGTATCCGGCGCCGGCGCCAGTGCCTGGGCTGCGGAGCGCGGTTCACCACCTACGAGCGGGTCCAGCCCGTCAGTCTGTTCGTTATCAAGAAGGATACGCGGCGGGAGGTGTTTGATCGTGAGAAGCTGCTGGCGGGGATGCGGAAGGCGTGCGAGAAGCGGCCGCTGCCGGTGGATTCCGTGGACCGGCTCGCGGATGAGATTGAGGCGGAGCTCTACGCGTTGGGTCGGGCAGAGGTCTCCAGCAGCGTGATCGGGGACGCGGTTATGAGACGGCTGAGGTCCCTGGACCATATCGCCTATATCCGCTTCGGCAGCGTCTACCGTGACTTCGCTGATATCACCGCTCTGAAGCAGGAGGTTGACACCCTGCTTGAGGGGGCGTTGCTGGTGCCGCCGCCGGTGGGCCAGCTGCCGCTACTGCCGGATGATGAAGAGGACGGCAGGGGAGCGGGACGGCTGCGGAGGACAGGGGTATGAACGGGCCAAAGAGACCGGAGAGCAGGCAGGTGAACCAGCTCAGCCAGACGCAGATTGCCCGTGCCACCTGGGCGGCGGCGGAGAGCATGGGAATAGCGGACCGTGAGCGTATCGAGCGGCTCACCCGCCAGGTGATCGACCGCCTGGAGGAGAAGAGGACCAGGCTCACCCGCGGCGCCATGGGCCCGGCGCGGCCCCTGCCGGGGATGGAAGACCTGCTCCCGAAGTCATACCAGCAGCAGAAGCACGTGACCAGCGAGTCTGAGATACTGGCGCTGGTCAGGGAGTTTCTGGATGCCGAGGAGACGGCACAACCCGAGGAGGACACACCGAGCATGAAGGTTAGCGGCGAAAATGAACAGAAGACCGCCACAGCCACCGGTCTGCACCTGACGGACAATGCCCGGCGGGTGTTGGAGAAGAGGTACCTGCAGAAAGACCATGAAGGGCAGGTGACGGAGAAACCGGAGGAGCTCTTCCGCCGCGTGGCGAAGGCCATCGCCGCGGCAGAGACGGCCTACGGGGCGGACGCGGGTGCCTGGGAGGCGGAGTTCTACCGGGTTATGACCAGCCTGGAGTTCCTGCCCAACTCTCCCACCCTGATGAATGCCGGCCGGGAGCTGGGGCAGCTCTCTGCCTGCTTCGTACTGCCGGTGGAGGACTCGATGGAGTCCATCTTTGAGGCCGTGAAGAACACCGCCCTCATCCATAAGAGCGGCGGCGGGACGGGCTTTTCCTTCTCGCGGTTGCGGCCCGAGAAAGACCGGGTAGGTTCCACCGGTGGGGTCGCCAGCGGGCCGGTCTCTTTCATGAAGGCCTTTGACACCGCCACCGACGTTATCAAGCAGGGCGGCATGAGACGCGGCGCCAACATGGCTATCCTGAACGTCGACCACCCTGACGCACTCAAGTTCATAGGCGCCAAGGACGACCCGCAGCTTTTCACCAATTTCAACCTCTCCGTGGCCGCGACCGACTCCTTCATGGAAGCAGTCAAGACCAACAGCGAGTACGACCTTGTGAATCCGCGCACCGGCAAGGCAGTGGGTACGCTCAAGGCCAGGGAGGTCTTTGACGTAATCGTGGCCAATGCCTGGCAGACGGGCGACCCCGGTGTGGTCTTCATAGACCACATCAACCGGGACAACCCCACCCCCCACCTGGGCTCAATTGAGAGCACAAACCCCTGCGGTGAGCAGCCGCTGCTCCCCTACGAGTCCTGCAACCTGGGCTCCATCAATCTCGCCAGGATGGTCCGCACGGTTGGCTCCAGGGTGGAGATCGACTACCGGAAGCTGGCGGAAACGGTGCGAACCACGGTCAGGTTCCTGGATGATGTCATAGATGTCAACCAGTTCCCGATGCCAGAGATCGCCCAAATGACCCGCAGGACCCGCAAGATAGGGCTGGGGGTGATGGGCTTCGCCGATTTGCTCATACAGCTTGGACTTCCCTATGACTCGGAGGAAGCTTTGCAGGTCGCGCGGGATATCATGGCTTTCATCTGCCAGGAGGCAGACAAGGCTTCGGTTACCCTGGCCGATGAGCGGGGCGTGTTTCCGGCCTTTGAGGGAAGCATCTATGACGTCCCCGGCGGACCGCGGGTCCGCAATGCCTCGCGGACCACCATCGCCCCCACCGGAACGCTGTCAATCATCGCCGGCTGCTCCAGCGGTATCGAGCCCCTCTTTGCCCTGAGCTACGTGCGCAACATCCTGGACGGCACCCGGATGGTGGAGGTGAATCCCGACTTCGAGGACATCGCCAGGAGGGAAGGTTTCTACTCCGAGGAGCTTATGGAGAAACTGGCCACCGGCACCAGGCTGTCTGAGATTGACGGCATCCCCGAGCATGTCAGGAGGCTTTTTGTTACTGCACATGAGATCAGCCCCGAGTGGCATGTCCGGATGCAGGCTGCTTTCCAGAATCACACCCACAACGCGGTGTCCAAGACGGTCAACTTCCCTCGTTCGGCCACCAGGGAGGACATCGCCCGGGTGTACATGATGGCCCATGAGCAGGGGCTCAAGGGTATCACCATCTACCGTGACGGCAGCCGCGAGAACCAGCCCATGAGCACCGGCGCTTCAACCACCACGGCGGAGACCCAGGCGGTGGGGATTGCCCCCCGGAAACGCGCCAAGACCACCACTGGCGTCACCGAGCGTGTGCGCACCGGATGTGGGTCCCTGTACGTGACCGTGAACTCGGATGAGCACGGTATCTGCGAGGTGTTCACCACCCTCGGCAAGGCCGGTGGATGCGCGGTTGCCCAGCTCGAGGCTACCAGCCGGCTCATCTCGCTGGCACTTCGGGCAGGCATGGACGTCGAGTCGGTGACTCGCCAGCTCAGGGGCATAAGGTGTCCGTCAATCGCATGGGAGGAGGGGAAGTCGGTGCTCTCCTGCGCTGACGCCATTGCCGGGGTGCTGGAGAAGTATGCCTTCGGCGAGAAGTCGGAGCAGGAGGCTGTCAGCGTGCAGGACTACGGTCTCATCCGGAACGTTGCCGGGCAGTGTCCCGACTGCGGAGGACTGCTGGCCTACGAAGAAGGGTGCTTCAAGTGTCCCGGCTGCGGGTATACCAAGTGCTAGGACGGCGCATAAATCCGGCTTTCCCAGGGAGTAGCGAATGGCTGAGAAGAAAGAGGCGAAGCGCGGAATACAGGTTGCCTTCCCCGATATCCTCAAGGGTGGCGTCTACTCCAACATCATGCACGTTACCCATACCAGGGAGGAGTTCGTGCTGGACTTTCTGGTGGTGTTGCCACCGGCGGGAGCAGTGACCGCCCGGGTCATCACCAGCCCGGGCCATATCAAGAGGATGATCGCCGCGCTCCAGCAGAACCTGCAGAAGTACGAGGCCAGCTTCGGCAGCGTGGCAGAGGCTCCCGAACCGCCGCGTCCGCTGGGGTTCCAGCCTCCACCAAAGTAGGCGGAGCGTCTAGCCTTCCTCCCCAACCACTAAGGCGATGGCGTAGTCCCTTGAGTGAGAGAGGCTTATTGCCAGGCCATTCAGCCCCAGCTCGATAGCACATTCCCGTGCTGCGCTGTGCAGATTGACCACCGGCCGGCCGTCAGGCTGCGCCAGTATCTCTATGTCCTTCCAGCCCATGCCTCTACCCCTCTCCCCCAGGGATTTCCAGACCGCCTCCTTGCCCGCGAAGCGGGCCGCCAGGGAGGAGGGGTTGCGCCCGCACAGGGCAAGCTCCTGGTCTGTGTACACACGTTCCAGGAAGCGGTCGCCCCACTGTTCTACAGCTTGGCGGATGCGGGCTATCTCGATGATGTCCACTCCGATGTATCGCATCTCACCGGTGAAGCGCTGCATGCCAAAGTGACACCGCGCCGGGGGAAGGTTGCCTCCTGGCTCCGGGCGTTAGTCTTGCCCCACGGCGCTCCGGGAAGTCCCGTCAGAACAAGGAGCGAGGGCTACTCTCCCTCCTCTTCTTCGGGAGGGTAGGGGGGCTCCAGCACGAGACGCTCCAGCACGTCGTACCAGGTGGCATCGACTATGTAGACATTGGTGGAATCGGCAAGGCGCACGTAGTGTGCGTGCCCGTCAGGGACTTCGTCGCCCACCTCGATCCTGACCACCTCGCCGTCGTTCTTGGTTAGTGTCAGGAGCATGACGGGCTGCTCGAAGCCGAAAACCGCCAGCTGCTCTTCGGTGGCGCCCTTGGCGATTGGCCTCTCTGCACCCGGGCCGCTGAGGATGAGAGGAATGCCGCCTCCCCACCGCTCCGGGTCCACCCGGGGGCCGGGTGGGTCGTCGAAGTACCACTGCCTGTCTTCGTGCTTGAGGAACTTCTCTGTCTTGTCCAGGTGGGGCAGCTCTATCTGGATGTGCTGGAGCTCCTCCATCTCGAAGTACCAGACGTACTCCATCGGCTCTTGGGGTGTCTCAGGCTCTTCCACCGGACGGGTAGCGTAGTATACAGCCCCGGCAACAGCCAGGACCGCCACCAGTATCAGGATACTCCTCAGTCTCAACTCGTGCCTCTCAGACGGCCTGTCTGACTATCTCCGCCGCCACCACACATAGACGCCCACTCCCAGGACTACCAGTGGCAGCAGTCCTATGCTTGAGATGTTGATGAAAGCAGCCGCCTCCGGGCTGACGATCAGACGGCGGGTCTGGAGGAACTTGCGGTCCATGGTGATCAGCTCTTCACCCTGCGCCAGGTAGTGTATGCAGGTGAGAAACAGGCTGCCGTTGCCGCCGTTCCGGAAGTGGCCGTTGGAGGCGAAGTCAGAATCGCCAATAACCGCCAGCCGGGTGCCTTCCCAGGCAAGGGCGGCGGCCTGCTCAGCTAGTTCTTCGTCTTCGGGATCAATACCTGCCTCGGGCAGGCGTAGTATGAAGAACCCGATATTCAGCGGGCCCTGGATGTCTTCTTTCTCGTTGAACTGGGGCTCGATGTCCACGCGCAGGTCGGTCTCCAGCCAGCTCTCCGAACTGGTCCTCAGGAGCGACTGTAGCAGGAGCCTGCTGTCCTCGCTGGACCAGACGATCTGCAGGAGCCCGGTCTGAGTCATTAGCGGGTTGGGCTCGAACCCTTCCTGCGGAAGGACGGCGGTGGCCCCGGGGAAATACGTGTCCTCATAAAGGCCGTACTGGGCGAAGAAGTTGCGTATCGGCGGGACCACCGGGCTGTCCTTGTTGGGCGCGGTATAGGACCCTTCGTCGATTATCACCCCGTCCCGTACGTCCGTTCCCCACCGGGACACAATCTCACGGAGCCCTTCCGGGGGGTCGGGATTGAGCAAGATGAGCGCCCATCCTCCGCTCTCCAGGTACTCGCCGATGAGCTTTACCTCACGCTCGGTCAGCGGCCCCTTGGACCCGGCGATGACCAGTACGGTGCAGTCCTCGGGTATGTCCCCGGCAATCCGGATGTCCAGCGCCTCGACCTGGTAGAGGTTATCCATCAGCCCTTCTCTTACTGTGCTGTAGCCGTCGGTTGCGGTGGAGAAGAGGTTGTTTTCCCCGTGCCCGCTCAGGAAGTACACCTTCCTCTGCTTGGTGCCGGTCACCTCCAGGATGGCGCTGGTGAAAGCATGCTCTGCCTCGATGGAGATCTCCCCGGTCTCAAGCTGTGTAACAACTCTGCTGGGTGGGATTCGGCGGTACCCGTGCTTGGCCTCGAATACGACTGCCGGGTACTGGCCGACACCGTATTCACGGGCCAGGTCCGGGCGCTGCTCGGGGTCGACTATCTTGATGGTGAGCTGGTCGGTGAAGTTACTGTACTCGTCCAGGAGGTCATCCAGGAAGTCCGCTACCAGGTCTCCGGGAACGAAGAACCCCAGGGCGGTGACGGGGGTGTCCAGGTTGGTCAGCACTTCCTTGGTCTGGGACGTGAGGGTATACTGGGAAAGCCCGGTAACGTCGATACGCTTGTAGTTGGCGTCACTGATGGCATTGGCAAGCAGAATGATGCCGATGAAGATGGCGGCCATGAGGGTGGTACCGGCACTGAACCGGCCCCGGCGGCTTGCCAGCGCCCCTCCCACTCTGCGGTAGTCGACCACGAAGGCCACCAGGACCAGTACCGCACCTAGAGCGAGGATGCCCCAGGAGATGTAGCGAATGCCGGGGAGTACTATCGTCAGTACCCAGCCAATGAACAGGCTGGCCAGTCCGAGTATCGCGATTACTCCTGTCTGCATCTAGCCCCACCTGCCTGTTTCCAGGGACCTTATCGTAAGGAAGAGGAACAGGGCGCTGATACTCAGGTAGTAGAGGATTGCCCTGGTATCGATTATGCCCCGCGTGAAGCCGGAGAAATGGTACATCAGAGATATCTTGGAGAAGAACTCGCCGATGTTCTCCGGGGCCAGGTCAGCGGCATAGCCGACAAACCACAGAGCGAACAGGATTCCTCCCGAGATCACAGCGGCAACCAGCTGGTTTGATGTAAGCGAGGAAGCAAACAGTCCCACTGCCATTGCGGCACTACCGAGAAGGATCAGTCCGAGGTAGCTGGTGACGATCGGGCCCATGTCCGGGTCCCCAAACCACACCAGCAACAGGGGGTAGTAGAGTGTCAGTGCCAGCATCAGCAGCAGTACGCCCAGGCTTCCCAGGAACTTCCCCAGGACGACCTCAGAGTCTCTCACGGGAGCGGTCAGCAGCAGCTCCCAGGTGCCCATTTTCTTCTCCTCTGCGAGCAGCCGCATGGTGAGCACAGAGGCGAACAGGAGGAGAAGGATGTTTCCAGGCTCGACGAATCCGGCAATGCTGGTGTCCGCGTAGGAGGTGCCGGTCAGGTAGGTGCTGAAGAAGGTCCCTGTGAGCAGGAGGAACACGAAGGCCACGATGTAGGCCATCGGTGATGTAAGGTGAGACCTGAACTCCTTGGAGGCGATGAGTCCGATGTTCTTCATCGCTCGTCCTGTCTTCCTTCACCGGAGAACCCGGTCTCTTCCTCCAGGAAGGCGGCGTTTTCTTCCTCATATTCCTCGGTGGTCAGCTCCAGGAATATGTCCTCCAGGGTCATTGCTACCGTCTCCATCCCGAGCAGCACCCATCCACCCTGTACGATGGCGCGCGTGATCTGGGCGCGGAGGTCCACGTCGGGAGGGCAGTCTACCAGGTGATGGGGGGGCTCGTAGCGGACCTGTCGGACGCCTGGGATCTGCTCCAGGCGGCGCGTTACCTCGTCTGGTGGACCCTCTACCTCCAGCCGGATGCTCCGCGCGCCACTCACGATGGTGGACAGGTTCTCGATCCTGTCCTCAGCGATGATCTGACCCTCGTGGATGATGACCACGCGGTTGCAGGTCATGCTCACCTCGGGCAGGATGTGGCTGGAGAGCAGGATGGTGTGCTCCTTGCCCAGGTCCTTGATGAGCTGCCTGGTCTGGGCTACCTGGATGGGGTCAATGCCCAGGGTAGGCTCGTCAAGTACGAGCACTTCGGGCTCATGGATAACCGCCTGGGCCACTCCCACCCGCTGGCGGAATCCGCGAGAGAGCTTGCCGATGAGTACATCCGTATACTCCTCTAGGTGGCAAAGCTCAACGACGTCGTCAATCCTGGCTCGAGCACGGAGTTTGTCCAGGCCCCTGATCCTTGCGGCAAACTCAAGGTAGTCACGAACGGTAACGTCCGTGTAGAGGGGTATCGCTTCCGGCAGGTAGCCGATGTGCTTCCTTCCTTCCAGGGAGTTGTCCATCATATTGTAGTCGGCCACCCAGACGTCGCCCCTCGTGGGCATGAGGAAGCCGGTAATGATGCGCATTGTGGTGGTCTTGCCCGCCCCGTTGGGGCCGAGCAGGCCAACTATCTCACCTTTTCCCACGGTGAAACTGATGTCATCCACCGCCAGGCGCTCGCCGTAGTACTTGGTCAGGTTCTGGACTCTTATCACTTCATACCTGCCCCGATGCCCGGAGGGCGGCTTCTTCCCCTGGGGCTATCCGCCCCTGGATAGCTGCCACTGTATCCACGCATGGGTTTCGGAGTCGAAACCGTTGTTACGCCCGTGCAGGGTGACGTTCTGGGCAGCCGTCTCTGCGTTCAGCCAGAACTCGAGCTGACGCCCCTTGACGATCTCCAGCTTGTTCTCTTCCATCTCGCGGGCCATGGCTCTGTCTGACACCGTGAAAATGGCAAATAATCCCGCCTCCTGGTCCAGCATGGTGGGCGTACTGACCTCTCCAATGCCAAGATCGAATAGCCACTGCGGCGGGGTCACGAATACGGTGTCGTACCGTAGTCCCATGGCGGCGCGGGGCCACCAGCCCATGTCTCCGCCCTCCTCGGCGGATTCTGTGTCAATTGAAAGCTCGCGGGCAAGCTCGGCGAAGTTCGCTCCGTCCTCCAGCCGGGTCGCGGCGTCCTCGGCTTCCTCATAGGATGGGAGGAGCATGTAGTGAAGGTGTACCTGCTCCGCTACCGGAGATACCCTCCCGCTGAGGTACTCCTGAAGACGGTTAGCCAGGATTGAGGTACGCACCAGCTCCAGGAAATCCTTCTCGGAGAGGCCGCTCTCGTTGAGCTGGTTGCGATACCAGGTTCGGAACTCCGGCTCGGATATGCTCTCGTTCTCCCCCCGCGCACTGTCCCTCAGCTCATCCATGACCTCGTTCTCGGTGACCTCAATGCCGTAGCGGGGGGCGCCCTGCCGGATCAACTCCTCGTTGGTGACCGCTTCGATCATGGAGAAGATGTCTTCCGTGGTGCCGGCGGTACGCATTCTCTGGATGAAATAGCCTATGCTGATCTCTCTGTCGTTTACCTTTATTATGGTGTCCTGCAGGGGCATCACGTAGATGGCGTAGTAGCCGATGCCGATGGCCAGCCCGAGGACGCCAAGCACTATGGCGCTCACGATGATGCCCGTGCGCCGTGGTGAGGTTCGCTTCACCTCCGGCGTCGGCGCGGGCGTCCGGGCTACCGGTCTTCTTGCGGGAGGTCTGCTAGGTGGTTGAGACATAGCCTGTCTGCTCCGGCGAATGGCATGAGTCAACCCGCATCCGGAAACGCGCATATACCGGGTTCAGCGGTGAACCGACAGCGCCCCTCTGCCCGCCAGGGATGGGGATGGCGTACTGTTGGCGGCCAGGGAGCAGGTGCCTATTCCACCAGGTGACATGCCACCCAGTGCTCTCCCCCCATGTTTCTGAGCTGCGGGACCTCTTTGCGGCAGACGTCCATCGCCTGGTGGCACCTGGGATGGAAATTGCAGCCGCTGGGGGGATTGATCGGGCTGGGCACATCACCGGCCAGGATAATGCGCTCTCGGGTGCGGTCAACCGTGGGATCAGGAATGGGGACTGCCGAAAGCAGCGCTACGGTATAGGGGTGGAGGGGGTTAGCGTAGAGCTCGTCGGCATTGGTGATCTCCACGATCCTGCCCAGATACATAACAGCCACTCGGTCGCTGATATTTCTTACAACGGAAAGGTCATGGGCGATGAAAAGGTAGGTGAGGTCGAGCTCCTCTCTCAGCCTCTCCAGGAGAATGATGATCTGTGCCTGGATGGAGACATCCAGTGCGGATACCGGCTCGTCACACACGATGAAGCTGGGCCTCACCGCAAGAGCACGGGCGATTCCGATGCGCTGGCGCTGACCGCCGCTGAACTCATGCGGGTAGCGGTCCGCCATGAATGGCTCCAACTCAACCATGCGGAATAGCTCGGCGACCTGGTCCCGGTACTCCTGCCCGCGGGCGAGGCCGTGGACCTTCAGAGGCTCGCCGACAATCTCACCGGCGGTCATGCGGGGATCGAGCGAGGCAAATGGGTCCTGGAAGATGAGCTGCATGTGCCGGCGCATCCGCCGCATCTGCTCACGCTTGAGATGGGTGAGGTCAGTGCCGTCAAAGATGACTTTGCCCCTCATCCCCTCATAGAGCTGCAGCAGGCAGCGGCCGGTGGTCGTCTTCCCGCATCCGCTCTCGCCCACCAGCCCGAGGGTTTCACCCTTCTTGACGTAGAAGCTGATGCCGTCGACCGCTTTGACGTCGGCCACCCTCTTCTGGAGAACGCCGGCCGTCACGGGGAAGTACATGTACAGGTTCTCTACTTCGACCAAGTTCTGTGTGGTACGGCTCATTGTCTGGAAACCCCCGCTCGTACTTCAGTGCTTCTTTAGCTTGTCAGGGTCATAGAAACAGGACCGCCAGTGCCCCGGCGACACTTCTTCCAGTCTGGGTGTTTCCTCACGACAGCGATCAAACGCGTAGTCGCAGCGGGGATGGAAGCTGCACCCGCCGGGCAGCCGGGAGAGGTTTGGAGGAAGGCCCTTGATGATCCTGAGGCCCTTCTTACGCTCGCTGTCCAGCCGTGGCACCGACGCCAGCAGGCCGATCGTGTAGGGGTGCTTGGGGTTGCTGTACAGCTCGTCGGTGGTTGCCGACTCCACCATATTGCCCGCGTACATCACGTTCACCCGGTCCACGTAGCGGGCCACTACTCCCAGATTATGGGTGATTATGATTACCGCGGTACCCAGTCGAGTCCTGAGCTCGGCGATAATCTCCAGGAGCTGTGCCTGGACGGTAACGTCCACGGATGTGGTAGGCTCGTCCGCAATGAGGAGGGCGGGATCGCAGCTCAGGCCCATGGCAATCATGATGCGCTGCTGCATGCCACCGGAGAACTGGAACGGGTAGTCATTGGCGCGCCGCTCCGCGTCCGGGATACCTACCAGCCTCAGCAGCCTCACGGTCTCCTGGAATGATGCGTCTTTGTCCATGCCCCGGTGCAACTCCAGGGACTCCGATATCTGCCGCTTCACGGTGAGCACCGGATTCAGGGAGGTGGTCGGCTCCTGGAAGATCATGGCGATGCGGTTGCCCCGAATGTGGCGCATTTCTTCCTCGGAGGCCTTCAGCAGGTCCTGCCCCTGGAAGATGATCTCCCCGCCGACAATGATGCCCGGCGGATAAGGGATGAGCCTGAGTATGGACAGAGCGCTGACGCTCTTGCCACAGGCACTCTCACCCACCAGGCCGACACTCTCGCCTCTGTTGACATGGTAGGATAGCCCATCTACCGCCTTGACCTCTCCTTCCTGGGTGTAGAAATAGGTCCTGAGGTCCTTGACCTGGAGAATCACTTCGTCAGTTGTCGTCGCCATCTCGTAATCACCTACCCAGGAACCGTATCTCCCGACCAGCCGCCCGTCACAGCTTCCCTCCCTGTGCTGATGGGAATACGGATTCCTGTGCCAAACCTCCTTCGCTTTGCCTAACCCCTGTTCGCCAGGCGCAGAGCCTGACCTGCGGGCGATTGTATCACGCAGGTATGCCTTTGTCAATACCCGTGGCGAGGCACAGGGGATGAGGCGCTCAGCCTCTGCGAGCAGGCGAGTGCATTAGCCGGGCTGCGCACCGGGGTCACCGCCTGGCCGAACCCTGGCCAGCATAGCGGTTGACATTTTGCGGGGATGCTCATACACTGTGTTGGCGAGTTCCCCCGGGGGGCATCCTTGATGAAGTGCCCACAGTGTGGCCACTGGTTCCGCGGGCAAGCGCGTCCACCTCCGCCCGCCATGTCTCTCTATCCCGGTGCTGATTCTGATTCTCCACGGTAACAGGACAGTTAAGGAGGCAGAGTATGACCTCGGAGCAATCTGCAAGGCTTGAAGAGCTAAGGCGTGAGGTCCGTGACTGGCTGAGGACGAACCTGCCCAAGGGCTGGGGAACGCCTGAGTACAGACCGCCGCCGCCCTACAGCCGCGAGCAGCACGAGCTCGGCAAGGAGTGGACCAAGAAACTCTATGAGGCGGGCTACACGGGCTTCGGCTATCCCAGGGAATACGGCGGGGTCGAGCGACCCCGCGAGGAGGTGGCCGTCATCCGCGAGGAGCTCGCGCGTACCGGCACGCCGGGTGGGCCTTTGTCCCTGGGGATGCTGGTGGCGGCGCCTACGATTCTCGCTCACGGTGAGGAGTGGCAGAAGAAGCGCTTCATCCCCAAGATACTGAGCGGAGAGGAGGCCTGGTGCGAGGGCTTCTCCGAGCCTGACGCCGGCTCTGACCTGGCCAATGTCCAGACCACTGGCAAGCGCGATGGGGACGAATGGATCATCAACGGGCAAAAGTGCTGGACCAGTATGTGGGAGTTCGCTGACTGGGGTCTGCTGGTGGTGAAGACGGAGCCGGATGCCCCCAGACACCGTAACCTGAGCTACTTTCTTTTCAGCACCGATACCCCGGGCTTCAGTCGCCGGCCGCTCCGCCAGATGTCCGGCGAAGCCGAGTTCGGTGAGATGTTCTTTGACGATATGCGCATTCCCCACAAGAACATGATGGGGGAACAGGGCCGGGGTTGGTACATTGCCATGACCGCCCTCATGGCAGAGAGGAGCGGTGGTGGTGGCCTGGAGGGGGGAGGGACCGGACTGGCCGGCCTGGGCACCAGTGACCTCCTCGGGATCGAGGGACTCGTTGACCTGGCCAAGAACACCAGGCGCTTCGGGAAAGCTGCCTGGGAGGATTCCGCCTTCCGGCAGAGGATAATGCAGGTCGCCATTGAGCTGGAGGCGATGAGGTGGAGCGGCGCTCGATTGACAGCCAAGATGAGCAAGGGCCAGGTCATGGGCAACGAAGCCTCGGTGTTCAAGAACTTCCAGGCTGAGATGAGGCAGAGGCGTGGAGACCTTGCTATGGAGATCATCGGGGCCTATTCCCAGCTGGTAAGGGGTTCACCGCGGTCAATTGACGGTGGCGAACCGGTGTATAACATGCTCCGCTCACGGGGCGCTACCATCGAGATGGGCACCTCGGAGATCAACCGTAACATCATTGCCGAGAGGATACTGGGCCTGCCAAGGAGCTAGGCCGCCAGGCCGTGCATCCTCACAGACGCTAAGGAGAAGCAAGAGATGGAATTCAGCCTCAACGAAGAGCAGGAGATGCTCAAGACGATGGCCCGTGACTTCCTGGAGAACGAGTGCCCCAAGACGTTCGTCAGAGAGATGATGGAGGACGAGGTCGGTTTCACCCGTGAGCTCTGGAAGAAGATGGCGGAGGTGGGCTGGCTGGGACTGGTCTTTCCCGAGGAGTACGGTGGTGCGGGCATGAACTTCCGGGACTTCAGCATTCTGTGTGAGGAGATGGGTAGGGCGCTCCTTCCTGGTCCCTTCATCCCCACCGTGCTGCTGGCAGGCTTGCCCATCCTCGAGGCCGGTACCGAAGAGCAGAAGCAGGAGCTCCTTCCCAGGATAGCCAGCGGAGACATCATCTGTACCCTGGCCGCGCTCGAGGAGGACGGGGACTTCTGGCCCCAGGCCGTGCAGGTGAAGGCCACCGAGAGGGGAAATGACTTCATCCTGGACGGCACCAAGTACTTCGTTCCCTATGCCAAGGGGGTAGACTACATACTGGTGGCGGCGCGCACCAGGCGCTCCGCCGATCCCGAAGACGGCATCACACTTTTCATGGTGGACACCAGCGAGTGGGGTATCTATGCTTCGCCGCTAGTAACCATGGACCAGACCCGCAAGCAATTTGACGTCATTTTCAATCGGGTGGCGGTTCCTGCGAGCAACATCATCGGGGAGGTGCACCGGGGATGGCCAATCCTGAAGCAGGCTGCCCTGAAGGCGACGTCGGCTCTGTGTGCCGAAATGCTGGGTGGCGGCGAGTGGGTGCTGGAGACCACGGTTAGCTACGCCAAGGAAAGGATAGCCTTCGGGGTACCCATCGGCAGCTTCCAGGCCATCAAGCACAAGTGCGCGGACATGTTCAGCGGGCTGGAGTACGCCCGCTCGCTGATGGAGTGGAGCGCAGAAGCCATCAAGGAGAACAACCGCGCCTCTCCCCGGGCGGTATCCATGGCAAAGAGCTACTGCGGAGACGTCTACAAGTACGTTTGTGGCGAGGGCATCCAGATCCACGGTGGTATTGGCTTCACCTGGGACCATGACATGCATCTCTATTTCAAGAGGTCCCGCGCCGATGACACGCTTTTCGGAGATGCCAACCATCACCGCGAGCTGCTGGCCAGCACCTTCGACTAGCCCCCAGAGCGACGGTGCTGTTTGAAAACGTCCGGCGCACTCCCGAAGGGAGTGCGCCGGACTCAGTCCCGCTCTTCTCGATTTTGCCACCAGGCACGGGGCAGCTGTGCGCCGGCTCGCTACCGCTGCCTGACTCCCAGGAAGACCTCGGCCATCTCGGCCTCCGGCTGGCTGTGCTGAAACGGCGCGGCGCGTGTTCTGAAGCCCCCACCGGTCATTAGCCGCAGCCAGTTCTGCCGGCTGAAGAGTCCGCACACGTGACGGTCGTACACACAACGTACCCGGTCTTCCTCGTGCAGGAGATAGACCATGTCTGACACATAGGTATTGTCCCACGGGTCAGGGTCCCGGGTCCACTCGAGGTAGCGAAGGCCGTGTCCCGCTGCGTCGTGGCCGCCGTGTTTCGTGGCTGGCCGGAAGGCCTCACGGGTGTAGTCGGGACAGACTAAGGCGCCGCCGCCGGGACGGCAGTGCAGGAAAGCGGTTTCCATTGTGCTGCTCAGCTCCTTCTCCGTCCGCATGTACGCGATGGCGTCATGTATGAAGACGGCGTCAAACAGCCTGCCCAGCCTGACGTCGCGCATGTCTCCACGGATATGCTCGCACTCAGGATTCAGAGCACGGCTCACGGCCAGCATACTATCGGAAGGGTCCACCAGGGTAATCGCGAAATGGGCCTTGAGGTGCGAGGCATTGTTACCGCCCCGCCGCCCAGCTCAAGGCGTGTCCTCCCGGGCGGGGTACAGGCACCGACCAGGGTTCTGCGGTAGAACTCTGCTTCTTCGGCATAGTCCTCGGGGGCGGTGAGCAGATGGAACCAGGAAGCGAGCTCACCGTACAGGCCCGGTAGTCCGTTGTCACGCTCTCCTGGGTTGCCGCCTGACATCGGGCCCATTGGCTCACGTCCTCGGTCGGACAGCGTGGCGGCTCAGGAGATAGGCAGCATCTCGTCAAGCCGTTTTCGCAGAGTGAGCGCCTGCGTGACCATTTCCTGTACCACCTCTCTTGCGCTCATCACTCTGTTGACCAGTCCCACAACCTGGCCGCTGCCTCCGCGCCCTTCGATAACGTCGCCGTCCTGCATGGCCGAGGGGGCATCTCGCTCCAGGAGCGGCCGCAGTTCGTCAGCCGAGGCTCCTTTGCCTTCCGCGTCTATGATGTCCTCGGTGGCCTTGTTTCGTATCACGCGTGATTTCCTGCCCACGGAGTGTCCGATAACGGCCAGGTCTGTTTCCCGGGCCTTCACCATCCACTCCTTGAAGCCAGGGTGAACCGGGCATTCGGTGGTGGCCAGGAAGCGGGTACCCATGACCACACCTTCAGCACCCAGTGCCAAAGCTGCCACCAGTCCGCGCGCGTCACCGATACCACCCCCGGCGAGCACCGGTATCTTCACCTCGTCCACCGTCCTCGGTACCAGGATGAACGTAGTAGCGTCCTCCCGGCCCAGGGCGCCGCCCTGCTCAAAGCCGACGATGGTGACGGCATCGGCGCCTTCTCTCTCGGCGGCTACCGCGTGCCTTGCTGACGCCACCTTATGTATCAACTTCACGTTGCCGGCATGAAGGCGCTCAATGAACTCCCCCGGTCCCTTGAAGCCGGACGTCTCCACTGCTCTGACCCCCTCTTCCACCAGCACCTCGATGAACCGGTCATTCAGGCTGGCGTCGCCCCACGGAAACAGGGTGATGTTGATCCCAAAGGGCTTGTCGGTCAAGCTCCTGGTCTTTTTGATCTCGTCCCGTAACTCATCGGCGCTCGCAAAGCGGGACGAGTCCAGAATCCCCATCGCCCCGGCTTGAGAGACTGCCGCCACCAGTTCCGCCCGGGAGAGATTTCTCATTCCTCCAGCGACTATGGGGTAGTCTATCCCCAGCAACTCGGTGATCCTGGTCTTGAACATGCCCACGTCCCTCCTGTGAATACGGTCAGGGGAGATATCAGCTACTGGCCGACGGTGAAGTAGTCCTGGACGGCGCTGCCGTCGATCTCAACGCGCGGGTCATCCGCTCCTGCGGGGGTAAAGGTGAACTCCTCGTCGGCCGGGTCATCATAGTGAATGACGGCGAAGTAGGTGCGTGCGGTATCGGCGGGCACGGTCACGTCGAAGCCGGGATAAGTGCCGGCTCTGGGCAGATAGGTACTGGCCAGTAATCTGGACGTATCCGCCTTCCCCGCGGCGGTTGCCGGATACACCGCCAGCCAGCCGGGGCCGTCAATACCCGCCTCTATCGCCACCGCACCGTCCCGCGTGTCCGTGTCTTCCACTGTAACATAGGGAGAGATGCCCTCGATGGTGAAAGACAGGGCGACCTCCTCTCCTTCCACGGTAACCGGGGGGTCTTGCTCGCCACCGGGTACATAGTCGAAGTTCTGGTCAGCGGGGTCATCATAGTAAAGGGCCGCTACCGCGCCGGTATCACCGACAACTGCGCCTCCCATCTTCACGTTTACACTTGCATACTCACCGGCTTCTGACAGATAGGCGCGGGTAAGCACACTGCCGGTCTCTGGCTCCCCTGCGGGGGAGGCCGGATGAAGGACCAGCCACCCGGGCTTGTCAATGGCTACCCGGAAGACGATAGTCCCGTCCTCTTCTCCCTGGCCCTTCAGCTCAAGGAGAGGCGACGGTACTACCGTCTTGCAGGCAGACAGGACCAGACACAAGACGAGGAATGCTGCGAATAGTACTCTGGGCATGGACTCCTCCTTCCACCCGCAGTGCCCCACCCTCGTACCTTGCGGGCACACTCCGTGGTGTTTCCGCGCTCACCCAACTACCGCTGTGCAAGTACTCGCGGAGCGGCAGCCGTTAGTCCATTATAGGCCAAGTGCCGCTGGCTGACAACGAAGTGCGGGTGCTATCTGGCTGGCTGGCCCGGCCGGTTGACACTCGTCGGTAGCGGGTGTATCATGCGGGGCACCCGCAGGGTCGACCGGGGGCCGGGACAGCCTGGGGGACCTCGAGTGCGGTTGCCAGGGAACGGTGACATAGCTCGGCTCGGGAAGCGGTTTGTGTGCACCATGGCGGAGCAGTGAGGCGGAAGGATAGCGCAGGAGGCTGGCATGGATGATATCGAGGTACTGCTGAAGGAGCTCACCGAGGCGGATGGAGTGGCCGGGTTTGAGTCCCAGGTGCGGGGCATCATCCGGGGGCACTTCGAACCGTTCGGGGAGATTGGCCAGGATCGGCTTGGCAGCCTGATCTGCCGTAAAAGGGGTAGCACGGAGGAGCCCAAGGTCATGCTTGCGGGCCACATGGACGAGATCGGCTTCATGGTAAGGCACGTGACCGAGAAGGGCTTCATCAGGTTCATTCCCCTGGGAGGGTGGTGGGACCACGTGATGCTGGCGCAGCGAGTGAAGATAGCCACCCGTCAGGGAGACGTCATCGGGGTGATCGGTGCCAGGCCTCCTCACACTCTGACCGACGAAGAGCGCAAGAAGATGGTGGACAAGCAGGACATGTATATTGATATCGGCGCCGCCTCTCAGGAAGAAGTGGAAGCAGCAGGAGTGCGTGTCGGTGACCCGATTATCCCGGTGAGCGAGTTCAGCGTCCTTGCCAATGGCCGGAGCTACCTGGCCAAGGCGTTTGACGACCGTATCGGTTGTGCGGTGGAGATCGCGGTGATTCGCAGGCTGTCAGACACGGCCCATCCCAACGTGCTCGTGAGCGTGGCCACGGCGCAGGAGGAGGTGGGACTGAGGGGTGCCACCACCAGCGCCGAGGTTGTCAATCCTGACGTGGCCATCGTCCTTGAGGGGGGCATCGCCGGGGACGTGCCGGGTATGCAGCAGGAGGGCAGCACCAGGCTTGATGGCGGTCCGATCGTCTCCTTCTGCGAGGCACGTATGATACCTAACCTGAAGCTGCGTGACCTCGTTGCCGGCATCGCCAGGGAGGCGGATATCCCCATCCAGATAGTAGCGAGCGTGGGCAGAGGCGCCACCGACGCAGCCGTGATCCACCTGCACCGGCAGGGCGTTCCCAGCGTGGTTATCGCGGTACCGGCGCGCCACATTCACAGTCATACTTCCATCCTGCACCGGAATGACTTTGACCGGACGGTTGACCTCGTGTCCAGGGTGGTGCAGGCATTGGACCGGGAGACCGTGGCGGGCCTCACCACCTGGTAGCTGCGGCTGCTTGCGCCTCGCCAGCGGATTCTGGTTCAATGGTCCGGCGGTGCGGGGATACGCGGAGAGAGTGAAATGCAGATACTCAGCGATCCGTTCTCAGGTCTGACGGATACCGATGTCCGGTTTCTGGTAGAGACGATCGAGCCCCGGCTTGTGGACAGGCTGGATGCCGTAAAGAGCGATCCCGTGTTCATCGCGGGTATGCTGGAGCAGGAAACGGACAGGCTCTTCGACCGGATGATGCATATGGGCGAGGAGCGGATGCTTGCCACCATAAGTCCCCGGTTCCTGTTCCATGTCCTCATCCGGAAGGCGGCGACTGAGCTGGAGACGCAAAGCTATACCGTGGAGCGAGATGGCGGCCAGCACATACCGGTGTTTGACAGTGAAGAGGTGGTGCGCTTTCTAAGTGACCGCGCGATAGTGAACTACCTGGCCGAGATGCTGGTGTCCTTCACCAGGGTGGAGAGCTTCACCGTGCCGGTCCGGGTGCGGCAAGGAGTCTGGCGCAAGTACCGGTTCAGCGACATGGACATTGACAGTATGATCAGGCTCTGTGAAGCCGTCGACGAAGAGAGCAGGTTCACCTTCTACAAGAGGATAGCTGACCTGTGTCTCTTCGTCCTTGGGATGTTTCCCGAATACGTGGCGTCAGACCTGCACCACTCTCTATCGGGCAAGAGGCTGCGGCAACCTCTTCGGCGGATGAGGAGGTCGGCGGCTGACTATGAGGAAGATGGCAGGCGTTTCTACCGGCTGGCTCGCGAGCACAGGAATGCCTTCAACCTGGAGCTAAGCGACATCTTCTGGCAGCTCCAGGAGAAGTTCAACCTCGCGCGCAAACCGCTGAACTACCTCTCGGAACACTATTTGCAGTTCCGGAAGCAGAAGCTTTTTCCATCGCCTTCCCCGAACTAGGTATACGCCTCAAACCGGGTGCTGGTGCCTTCGCCGGTGGGAACGGGGCGGACCAACCGGCGGCGTGAGGTCATTCTCCCATGGCCTTTAGTATGACCCGCTTCCTTCGCTGGCCGTCAAACTCGGCGTAGTATACCTGCTGCCATGGTCCGAGGTCGAGTCTGCCGCTGGTGATGGGAACGATGACCTGGTGATGGACCAGGAGAGACTTGAGGTGAGCGTCCCCGTTGGACTCGCCGGTGGCGTGATGGCGGTAGTCTGGTCGATAGGGAGCGAGGTGCTCGAGCCACTCCTCGATGTCAGCGATAAGGCCAGCCTCGGCATCGTTGACGTATACTCCCGCGGTGATGTGCATTGCGGAAACCAGTACGAAACCTTCAGATACGCCGCTGCGGCGTACGAGGTCCTCCACCCGGTCAGTGATGTTGATGAACTCCCGCTGCCTGGGGGTGTTGAACCAGAGGTACTCGGTAGCTGATTTCATGGCTGGTCCTCCTGAGCTTCTTCTGGTGGCGACTGGCGGTGGTCTCTGGTTCTGCCCTGCTCGGGACTCCGGCCTATCATCACTACGTGCCAGTCAGGGTAGGTGTATAGTCCCTGGAATACCAGGCCGCCGAGAAACCCGTAGGTGACGGCTGGTGACAGGAAGCAGGTACCCGTGGCTGCACTGATACCTGCTAGCCAGAGCGAGTACATCCAGTGATGGAGATGGATGCGCCAGCGCCGGAATGGAATGTATACCGAGGCCAGGCAGCCTTTCTCGCCGGCCGAGGGACCGGCCACGTAAGTGCTGGCCAGGAACCCGAGGAGCAGGCAGAGGAAGAACACATAGCCCATGAGCAGCGCCCCCAGTACCAGTGACGAGACAGCGAACAGCTTTGTCTTCACGGATAGAGTGCCCCCGGATGGCCATGGACCCGGTTTCCCTGACATTGTAGTCCGGATGGTATGCTCGTTCAACATGCTGTCCGGCTTACAGCCTTGCTGCCTGGTAGTGTATGATGTGGCCATGTGGAGCACCGCATGGGAACACTGATCATCGTGTTGGCGTCTGCTCTGGCAGTGATAGCCGCATATGTGGGCGTGTCGGCCTACATAGCCAGTGTGGCAGTGCGGGCAAGGCGGCTTCCCTTGCTGTTCGACCCCGGCCTTCCGCACGAGAACGTGACCTTTCAGAGCAGGCTGGATGGGCTGCTGCTGAGGGGCTGGTACTTTGCCGCGGGGCTGGAGTGTATTGTCATCGTCAACGGCGGAGAGCAGAACCGGGTCGACCCGGTGACGGACACGCTTGGTCTTGCCGCTGACCTGGTTGGTGCGGGCTACAGCGTGCTGCTCTTCGACTTGAGGGGGCGGGGAGAATCAGAGGGCCAGGCTTCGCTACTTCCCAACAATGACCGGGATGTGGCGGGAGCGGTGGACTTCATGCGGGAGCGCGGTCACGAGCAGGTATACATCATGGGGTTCTCATCCGGGGGTGCGGCGGCACTGCACTTCGCCGCGGGTGATCCCGTGGCCGCGGTAGTATCCGATAGCTGTTTCGCGAGCGTGAGCGGGATGTTTGTCAGGGTGCTGGCGAGGAGAGGATGTCCCCATATCATGGCCAGGGCGCTTGCCTGGGGTGCGTCCCTGATGGGGAGGGTGGTACACGGTCTGGAGAAGATGGACCCGGAGGCCATTGTCGGGCGGGTGGGATGCCCGCTTTTCTTTATCCACGGGGGGATGGACAGCGGAGTCCCGGTTGAAGATGCCTACCGCCTGTTCCGTGCTGTACCCAACCCGGTCAGCTTCCTGTGGGTGGTACCTGGGGCAGAGCATACCCAGAGCTTCCGTACCGCCAGAGACGAATACGTGGGCAGGGTTACGGGCTTTCTGGCTGGCGTGTCACGCAGCAGCCAGCAGGGGGCGGTATGAGTGGCTGCCCGGTGAGGCCGCACCCGGTTCAGGGCGGCCCGGGACAGCTTTTGCAGGATGGTTGAGACTGACATGGCGGGAAGAATCACCGACGTTGCCGGTATCAGGGTGGGCCACTGGACAGAGCGTGAGGCTGCCACCGGCTGCACGGTGGTGCTTTGTGAGGGTGGCGCGGTAGGTGGCGTGGATGTCCGGGGCTCGGCACCGGGAACCAGGGAGACTGATCTACTGCGCCCGATGAACCTGGTGGACAGGGTACACGCGGTTGTGCTCAGCGGGGGGAGCGCCTTTGGGCTGGATGCTGCCAGTGGGGTCATGCGCTACCTGGAGGAACGGGGGATAGGCTACGAGACTTCTGGCGGCAGGGTGCCGATTGTCCCGGCGGCGATACTGTTTGATCTGGATATCGGAATGGCCGGGGTGAGGCCGGGTGCGGAAGAAGGCTACCGGGCCTGCCTGGACGCCGGTAGCGTGGAGATCGCTGAAGGCTCGGTTGGTGCCGGTACCGGGGCAACAATCGGTAAGTCCCTCGGGATCGAGCGGGCCACCAAGGGTGGTATTGGTACTGCCAGTGAGAGAACTGGCGACGGCGTGGTGGTTGCTGCTCTGGTTGCCGTAAACGCCTACGGTGACGTTATCGAGCCGGGGACGGGGCGGATACTGGCGGGGACGCGCCAACCGGACGGCGCCGGTTTTGCCGATACCGCCAGGCTGCTGGCCGGAGGAGCTGGCAAGCCCGGCTTTCCCAATAGCACTACCATAGGGGTGGTGGCCACGGATGCCGGACTTACCAGGGAGCAGGCGAACAAGGTTGCTCAGATGGCCCATGACGGCATTGCCCGGGCCATCAGTCCCTGTCATACCATGTACGATGGTGATGTGATCTTCGTCCTCTCCCTGAGCAGCCGGCCGGCCGACGTCAACGCCATCGGTGCGCTTACCTCCCGGGTGGTGTCCGAATCGATAGTGAGGGCGGTAAGGCTGGCGCAGAGCCTGAAAGGGGTGCCCGCGGCGGGAGAACTCCCCTGACGGTAGTGGCAGGGTGCTATCGGGACTAACCTTTATGAAACCTTTATGAATACTTAACGCGGAGTTTATGATCTTTATGCTCACCTGCGGGGTAGCATGCTATCGTGGGGATAGTGGGAGCGATAGCGCTCCCCCGGCAGTGCGAGATGTCGAAGATGAGGGCAATCAAGGGCTACTTCTCGGGGATACGCCGGATGCTTCTACCCCTGGGCTCGCTGGCGCTGCTGGTGGTGGCCGACGGTGTCGTGACCAACGCCGTGGTTAACGGGGGCAGTGCCCGTGAAGCCAATTTCATGATGGCGCCCTTGGTGGGCGATGGCGCATTCATTGCCCTGAAGGCCGTCGGAGCGCTTCTGTGTGCCCTCATCCTGTGGGACATCTACCGGCAGCGTGCCAGGCTCGCACTGCTCAGCACCTGGTGCCTGGCAATGGCCTACGCAGGGATTGTCTTCTGGAACCTGAGTCTGCTGATCCAGGCCCACCTCTAGCCCTTCACCTGCCTCCTTCCGGAAGACGGCCCTCCAGCAGGAAAGAGACCACGCTTTCATTGAACCGGGACGCGTGTTCCATCTGCGGGTTGTGGCCGCATTCGTCGAGCAGCAGAAGCCCGGCGCCGGGCATCAAATGGACTGCGACATTCGCCTGCTCGGCCGGCACCAGCCTGTCCTGCCGCCCGTGTATGATGAGAATGGGTGTTTTCACCTGCGGCAGGTAGTGGGGAACATCCGCTCTGGGTCTCGGGCTGATAAGATTGGCATTGGCGCGGATAATACTCCGTATTGTCATGTTCCTGTGGGGCATTCTGAGGTAGTGACAGGCGATTCTAGTCCAGTCTGCAGGGAGGCGGTTGGGGTCATAGAACTGGCGCTTCATTGCCAGTCTGACGGTGGTCTCGTTGATGAGCGCCGGCGGTCCGAGCAGGATGTCCCCCAGGATGGGAAGCACTGCCAGCCGGTAGTGCAGGGGAACACGGGAGGTGTAGCCGGCGCTACTGACGAGCACAATTCGGTTGACCCGGCCAGGGTGCTCGGCGGCGAGGCCGAGGCAGACCGGTCCACCCATGGAACGGCCCACCAGGCTGGCGCGTTCAATGCCCAGGCTATCCATCAGGCCTATGACGAAGCGCAGGCAGTAGGGCAGAGTAACATCCTGCTGCGGCGGGTCCGATTGCCCGTGGCCGGGAAGGTCCGGGGCAACCACGGTGAAGTGCTGGCTCAGAGCAGGGATGTTGTATGCCCAGGACTCTATGAACTCGCCGAAGCCGTGAAGCAGCAGGACGGGAGGGCCGTGTCCGGTCAGTACGCAGGCCACTTTGAGGCCGTCAACCTCAAGGAAGTCACGCTGCATACCGAGGGTGTCTTCGTCTGGTGACCTCGCCATATGACTTCTACGCTGTTCACTCGCTGGCCGAGCCATAATAGTCCTGCCGGAGTAAGCTCGCCGCTGCGGGTACCGACATGTCATAGGGGTAATTGGTGGTCCAGGAGCCTTCAGGCGACCTTGCCGACTCGTGGACAGAGCGGGTCAGGAGCGTGGATATCGCCCGTCATCAGCCGGGCGCGAGCGAAACATCCCCCCAGGCACTTGCTCCGTATCGGGCAGGTGATGCAAGGCTCCCTCAGGCGCGGGCTGGTGACTGACTTCACCAGGGGGTCTGCCTCCAGCTCCTTCCAGGCATTGAGTACCCCGTATCTGGTTACATTGCCGAACGTATCATCGAGCACGTCACACAGCAGCACGTTCCCGGCCGGGTCTACGTCCACGTCCTGGGAGGCGGTCCGGCAGAATCCTGCGGATACCCGGGGTGACTCTGCGAAGAGCCTCGCGAAGGGCGTACACCAGAGAGATACCGGGAAGTCAAGCTCCTCGGCGGTTCGGTTTGCCTCGCGGAGCACGGTCAGCATCTCCCCTGGTGACAGGATCATATCGAGTGGGGCACGACCGGATGGCATCACGGGGATCAGGCTGCCGGCACGGGCCCCGAGCTCACGGGCGAGATGCAGGTAGTCACGCACCTCCTGCTGGTTCAGGCGGGAGACGGCCATCACGGTGGAGAACCGGGCGCCGGCTTCCCGGAGAGCCCTGGCGGCGGTCATCACCAGTTCCCAGGTCTCTTTGCCCCTCACCCTCTGGTGGGTGCTTTCGATGGCTCCGTCAATGCTGAGCGAGACGAACACGTTCAGTCGGGCCAGCTCACCCGCCAGTCCCCGGGTCATGAGTGAGCCGTTGGTCACCAGGCTGGTGGATATGCCTGCTTGACCGGCGTACTCTATGAGTGGGAGGGCATCCGGACGGAGAAATACCTCACCCCCGGTGAAGCTGATATGCTTGACTCCGCAGCGTGCGGCGTCCTGGACGATTCCCATGGTCTGTCCTGCGTCCAGCTCGCCGCGGTCCGCGAACCGTGCCGCATAGCAGTGCTGGCAGGACAGGTTACACCTGGTGGTGAGGAGCCAGACCATTGACCTGGGACCGCCGGACATACCGGTTTTGCCAGTCATGTTTTCATTGTAGCACAGGGGGTGGCACGTCCGTGTGCAGAGTGGTGCCGGCAGCGGTTGCAGGCCACTTGACGGCCAGCCTGGACTGGGGGTATTCTTCTAGCGGACGAAGCCGGGATCATCAACCCGGGTTTGTTTCAAGGAGGTATGAAGAATGGCAGACCAGTTCAGGCTTCTCTTCAGTCCCATAAAGGTGGGCGCGGCCATGGTCCGAAACCGGATTGCGGTGCCGGGGCACTATCCCGCACTACGTGACCCGGACAGTCTTCCCGGAGAGCGAATCACCGCGTACTGGGAGTCGAAGGCCAAGGGTGGTGCGGGGATGATCTGCACGGGCATCTGGGGCGTCCACCGCAGCAGTCCTACCCCGGTGCAGGGGGGCTACGAGTTCCACATGAACCAGACCAGCCCGCTCCAGGAGCCGGGTGGGCCTGACAAGCTCAAGCGCACCGCCGAGGCCATCAAGCGGCACGGTGCCTGCTTCATGGTCCAGCTCTGGCATGGCGGAAGGAATGCCTACGGGACACAGCACTATGGGGACCAGCTCTGGGCGCCGTCGGCGATCCCATCGCCCGGGAGCCACTACGTGCCCCACGCCATGACACGCGAGGAGATCAAGGAACTCATTGAGGCATTCGCTGCCGAGGCATACCGGACAGCGCAGTGTGGTGTCGATGGTGTGGAGATTCATGGAGCTCATGGTTACCTGATCACCCAGTTCATGTCACCTCTGAGCAACCAGCGTGACGATGAGTACGGTGGTAGCCCCGAGGGGCGGATGCGGTTTGCCTGCGAGGTCATCGATGCCGTCCGCGCCGCCGTGGGGCGGGACTACGTAGTGGGTATCAGGGTGAGTGTAGACCAGCTTTCCGGGGGCGGCTATGGCCTGGACGACATGAAGGTAATGGCCCCGATGATGACCCGCAGCGGCAACCTCGACTACATTGCTACCGGCGCGGGCATACCGCCAATGTACTTCCCTCTGGGGGCGCTGATGTACCACTCCGCGGGGCTGAAGGAGGTAGTGGACATACCGGTGATCGGTGGCGGCCGGGTGACCGACCCCGTGCAGGCAGAGAAGATACTGGAGGACCGGCTGGCGGACCTGGTGTTCATGAACCGGGCGCTTATCTGCGACCCCGAGTTTCCCAACAAGGCGCGCGAGGGCAGGATCGAGGAGATCCGCAAGTGCATGGGCTGCTCCGAGGGGTGCTGGATGCGGGTGGCCCAGGACAGGAACCCGATGGGCGTTTCCTGTGCCTACAACCCCGCAACCGGCAAGGAGACCATCCCCGGCTGGCTCGAGCTCATCGCCGCCGAGGAGAAGAAGCGCGTCATGGTTATCGGTGGTGGTCCTGCCGGCCTGGAGACGGCGCGGGTGGCAAAGGCAAGGGGACATGACGTGTCCCTGTGGGACAAGGGTAGCGAGCTGGGTGGACTGGTGCTGGTTGCCATGAAGGCCCCGGGCAGGGACGGCTTCGAGGAGCTGCCGCGGTACTACAACTATCAGATGAAGCTGCTGGATGTGGATCTGCACCTCAATAGCGAGGTCACCGTGGACACCGTCATGGAGCAGAACCCGGATGTCGTGGTGGTGGCCACCGGGTCCTTTCCGCGTATCCCCACCGACGTCCCCGGCATAGACCAGGATAACGTGGTCAAGTCAGTGCGGGAGGTGCTCAGCGGAGAGGCCGAGGTGGGCCAGAACGTGCTCATCGTCGATGCCCAGCACCGGACCGAAGGTCTGACTACAGCCGATTTCCTTGCCCAGCAGGGAAAGAAGGTGGAGGTTATCTGCCCCTGGGAGGAAGCCGGGGAGGAGATCGAGGAGCTCACCAAGATGGCGCTCATGCGGCGCTTGGCCTGGGCCGGGGTGAAGCTGACCACGCGTACCTCGCTCAAGGAGATATCCGGCAACACAGCCACGATGGTGGACAACTACAGCTCGGAGGAGAGAACGATAGAAGGCCTGGATACGATTGTACTGTCCTACGGGAGCGTGGAGAACAACGACCTCTACTACGCTCTCAAGGGTAAGGTCAAGGAGCTGTACGCCGCCGGTGACTGCAAGGGTGTGCGCAAGATACTGTGGGCTACCAGCGACGGTGGTACCGTCGGGCGCATGATATAGCTCCAGCGCGGGCGCTCTTCGCGGGTCTTGTGTGCTTACCAGGAAGGGCCTTCATCCGTCAACCGGGGCAGCACGTCGTGGAGCTCGGCGGTGCTGCCGGGCCAGCAGTCTGCTTCGGATGGCATGGTGGCCTTCCCCGTGGCTATTACTGGGGCCAGCCCTTCTCCTCCAGGAGCTCCAGCACCCTGACCAGAGCGGCACACATCGGCTCGAGCAGCTCAGGGGCGGTGGCGACCTCCGGCCTGTCCTCGGGGGCGTGGAAGTAGTGGTAGGGGCCTCCGTTTACCCCGAAGCCGCGGTAGCCCATCTGGATCATCAGTCTCATCTCCCCCAGCCCGCGCCCCGCCCTGGGCTGGAGACCGGGAAGGGGAGTGAAGGCCTGGTTGACCAGAGGAAGTAGCTTCTCGCTGCTGCACATCACCCGGTAGTTCTCAGGTCGCGCCTGCTTCACCAGGCCGGTGCCGGTGTCCTCCCAGTCCCAGGTGGAGATGTTGGCGCCGAGGTGTATCCAGGCCAGCACCTGTTCCGGTCCAGGGGCAAGATTGTCTACAAACTGCCTGATGCCCGTACCCATAGTCTCGTGGCCGGTGTTGGCGTCGAACAGGTAGCTGACCTGCGAGTCACGCTCATTGGCCCAGCGGGCCAGGGCGAGGAAGAGGGCCACGCCCGGGCCGCGCTCGCCCGCACAGGCGAACCATCCGCTCTTGGGGGTGGATATGACAATGGCCTTGTCACCACGCTCCAGCCGGGCAACCAGGTTCCTCGGCCGGGCCTGTGGAGCGTCGGTGCCGGTGAGGAGAAGGTCCGCCCCGGCGCCGCTGTCGGCGGCGGCAGACAGGAAAGCGCCGTTCCGTTTCGGGGTCAGGGCCACCGGTATGGGCCAGCGCTCCGTGTCTGCGGGGGTGTTGTAGGCGTGCATACCATCGGACGGCCCGTTGGCCACCACCACTGCTGCCGACGCCCCCGCTTTGGAGGCGGCGCCAATGGCGGTATCGTCACCCTCATACGAGTAAGGTGGCCCGCCGTAGCTGAAGGACGGAGTGAGAAGCGCGATGCTCCCGGCGGGAATGCCCGAGCCGTCCACGGTCCCCACCAGTCGCCCACGAACGGGGGAGTCACCCGTCCAGGTTGGCGGCCAGAGCGGGAAACACTCCAGTTGCCTGCCCTCGACCACCAGGCTGGTCTGCTCCACGAAGTACGTCTCCTGGGTGAAGGGCTGGAAGTCCACCTTGAGGCCGCACTCTGCCAGCCGCTCCGCCATCCAGTCGGTCGTCCTCTCCTCGCCCGGAGTGGCGGTCCGGTGCTCCCCGAAGTCGGCGTACCTGACCACGTCCCGGTAGAGGCTTTCACCGGAGAGGAAGTCGTCTGCCATCGGCATGCTCTCCTTTGCTAATCTTAAAGGTCGAGGTCCAGGTAGTCCTGCACGTTCTGCCAGAAAAGCAGGTCCAGTTCCTCGTCCGAGAACTCCACACCGTAGTCGCGGGCATCCCGTGTCAGCACGTCCACCCACTCCTTCTCGCTGAAGGTCGCCCGGAATACCGGCCAGTCACTGGCGAACATGGTCTTGTAGCGTGCTGGTCCGTTCATGGCGCGGCGCACCATGCGCACGAAAGTCTCGATGCGGCCGGGGTCCCGGCTCTGCCAGTCGCCCAGGTCAATGTAGACATTGTGCTTTATCTCGGCCAGGCCCAGGGCGTACTCGTTGTGGTAGGGCACACCGGCGTGGGCCAGGCAGATGTTCATCTCGGGGAAGTCGTAGGCAACCTCTTCCCAGAGCAGCGGGTGGCAGTACCTGGCGGCGATGTGGCTGCTGCCGATGGCACTGCAGTTGGCGGTAACTGGTATGTTCCACTCCACGCACTTCTCGTAGTAGGGGTAGCACAGGTCTTTATCGTTGGGGTAGAAGCCCCAGTGGGGAAGCAGCTTCAGCCCAACGCAGCCGAGCTCCTTCACCGCTCGCTCGAACAGGGGCAGGCCTTCTCTGCCCCTTCGCAGGTCCATGCCACAGAAGAGCAGGAAGCGGTCAGGGTGTCTTTTCTCCAGGGCGGCCAGCTGCACGAGCTGCTCCCAGTGGGGAACGGTGACCTTGCGCCCGGTCATGTCAAAGTCCATGCCCATCAGTATCGCCCGGTCTATGTCGGCGTCATCCATGTCAGCGATGAGCAGGTCCGCCTGCTCTTCCAGGAATGCCGCGCGGTTGATGCGGCGGGCGTACTCTAGGTGTGCCTCGTCTACCGGGGAGCGGCTCAGATTGGGCCGGTTCCGGGGCAGGGGGCGACGCCGGTTCTCTTTCTGCCTGCGCGGGAAGATTGTGTTGCTGCGGTCGAACCACGTCGGCGAGGAAAGGTGGAGGTGCGCGTCAACCTTCATGGTGCTGACTCTCCTTTTCCCTGGGGTGGGAGTAGCGTTCGGACAGATGATACCAGCCCCGGCAGGGTACGCACAAGCCGCATTGGCGCGGTCATATCTGGCGGCCGACGCGCGCGCCGTCATGGATGGCATCGATGATGCGGCCCGGCTCGGCGCAGTCACCCACCAGGTGCACCTCGGGTACTATCCGGCGGACCTCCTGTGCAAGCCGGTCATTGGCAGTGGAGCCGGTAGCCAGGACGATGGTGTCCGCGGGCAGAGTGAGCCGTTGCCCGTGGCTATTGACCAGGGCCAGTCCTTCGGGGGTTATCTCCTGGTATTCCTGGATACCGGGCATAAGGGTTACTCCTTTGTCTTCCAGGCGGGCGAGAAGGGCGTGACGCAGGTCGGGAGCGACATTGGTGGCCATCTCCGGACCGCGGCGAACCACCGTAACCTGCTTTCCTTCTTCGCTGAGGTAGTCGGCGGTCTCGCAGCCGGTGAGCTCGCCGCCGATGACCACCACCCGGTCGCCGGTCTCTACCGCCCCGGAGAGCACCTCCAGGTCAGTCACCACGTTCGCGCGCTCCATGCCGGCGATATCGGGCGCAAGGGATACCGGCCCGATGGCACTCACGAACACGTCCGGTCTCTCCTTCTCCACCAGCTGCGCATTGACGGTGGCGCCCAGACGGACCTCGGCGCCGCTCCGCTCAAGCTGGCGCACGAGGTACTCATTCAGGGAGGCGATCTCGTGCTTGTAGGGCGGCATTGACGCGGGTATTAGCTGCCCGCCGAGCTGGGGCTGGCGCTCGTACAGGGTGACTTGGTGGCCTCGCTCCGCTGCCACCCGCGCCGCCACCATTCCTCCAGGCCCACCCCCGACCACCATGACCTTCCTGGGGTGAGCAGCGGGCTGGACTGCCGCTTCCTGCTCTCTGCCGGCGCTGGGGTTTACCGAACACCTCAATCGCAGGCCCGCACGTACCGGCTCCAGGCAGGTATTGCAGCTTATGCACGGCCGGATGTCCCTGAGCCTTCCGGTGACGGCTTGCTCCGGCCAGCGGGGATCGGCGATAAGCTGGCGGCCGACGGCAATCATGTCCGCCTTTCCGAGGGCGAGCACTTCCTCCGCGACCTCGGGGGTGCGGAAGCGCCCCACGGCTATCACCGGTATGCGCACGCGCCGCTTGACGGACTCGGCCAGCGGTACCAGGGTGCCCTCGGGGTACTGCGGCCCGGGAGTGGCTGTGAGCCTGGTGCCGGTCATGGCCCCCACGGACACATCCAGAACGTCGGCGCCTGCCTCCGCCAGTGCCGCCGCGAACCGGACGGCATCGTCGGTGGCTATGCCGTTGGTGACGTCCTCCCATGCCCCCAGGCGGTAGAAGACAGGGAAGTCGTCTCCAACTGCTGTCCGGATGGCCGATACCAGCGCCGTCCCGAAGCGCATTCTCCCCGCGAGGTCTCCGCCGTACTCGTCCTCACGGCGATTGAAGGCGGGAGAGAAGAACTGGC
>Ga0180433_10001002_pt1 | contig 47743 bp, 38 predicted proteins | sample SS_ome_8_FD_132980 | JGI IMG/M metagenome (GOLD analysis project Ga0180433, IMG submission 132980) | Hypersaline lake sediment archaeal communities from the Salton Sea, California, USA - SS_1_D_1 metaG | ecosystem: Environmental > Aquatic > Non-marine Saline and Alkaline > Hypersaline >...
GCCGCTTCCTGTGGCAGAAAATACCATTGACCGTCAATGGCAATACCGTGACCGGATAGGAACAATACGGCGGTATCATTGGTTGCCAGGTCTTCGAGCTTTTTGAGGTTGTTGCGTATACCGGAAGAACTTGCTTCATCATTGAGAACAATGGATTTGATACGACGACTTCTATTAGCCCCGACTTCATCGATAAACTTGTCAGCCACTGCGGTAGCATCAGCAACGGAGTAGTTTAGCAATAGATCATCACTGGAATAATTATTGATGCCAATACTACTGACAACAAAATTCGATGCATCTGCTTTGCCTGAAGCTGAGGTGTTGAGCAACACAGTGTCAGATTTCGAGCGGATTTCACTCCATGCGGATACCGAGGCATAGAAACTGTTTTCGCCCTTGAGCAGCGGCGTCCTGTAACGCCATATCACCTGTTTTTTGTTTTTATCAATTTCATGACCGGTCTGGTACTTGTGGCTGATACGTTTACCGTTGTGATAGAGATGTAATCGACTGATATCTTTTAGGCCTTCACCTGTCTTGCTTTGGGCTATGACTTCAACGTCCACTGTGCCTGCCTGGTCGTCAACTTTAAGGGACACTTCTGGAGGAAAAAAAATGCCATCGCCAATACTCTTGACGGGTTTTACAAAATACTTCGATTCAAGGCCGATGAGTTTTTTCAGCAGCCCGGGTTCATAATAACTACTGGAAAACCCATCCAGCCCGACACTGCGCCCGGCTGCTGTCCAGGCGATTTCCTTGACACCACCGGCAGAACCATCAAAGCGCCCTTGCTGATCCAAAATAGTCCAGCCTTCTTTAGTGACTACCCATTTTAGATAGATATCGCTGCTGCCAGGTTTGAAGCCATAGACCAGTCCATCATCACCTGTCGTCAGTAATAACTTGTCAACAAGACCCAAACCTCCGGTCATATCTGGAAGATCGTCTGCCAGGCTGAGCTTTTTAAGTCGTCCACTGGTCAGTGACTGAATAACCAGTTCATCATCGTCGAACCAGTACAGCGAACCCTTGCTGATACCAGCTGCAACCATATCGCCAGTTAATGCTGAAAAGGCTTGCGGCTCGCTACTGCCTGGCCGGAAAGCATACGTCTTGTCAGCGGTCAGCGCGACCAGCTTCTTCTCGGCTTTTGACCAGTACAGTTTTTTGATTTCTGATGTTATTTTCCAGTGACCAGGCAGGCTCACCTGTTTCTCAATATCAAGCAGTTTTACCTCGCCGGAAGCTGTTGCAACAGCAACCCGGGAACCTGGCAATGCGATAATGCAACAAATGGTGCTGTTGCTGATAGCGATAGAAAAAGTCTGCTTGCCACTTGCCGGGTCAATAGCGATAAGCTGACCACTGGCTGTACCCACCAGCCACTGCCTGGTTCGCGATGAAAACATGACTGATGAAGCAGCATCTGCAACATTCACGTCCTCAAACCTGCCCTCCTCCTCAAATACTGGAAATTGCCTGAGTTTGCCTGCAGAGGTTGCTAGCAGCAGGTATTCTCCAGTGTCTGAAATTGCCAGGGAAAGAGGGTTTTGCTGCTGAAGTTCAATTCGGCTGAGCATAAGACCTTGCTGTACATCCCAGACCACAATCGAGTGTTTGTGTATAGTAGCCAGATAACGACCTGAGTTATTGGTAACCAGCCCCTCAATCGGAAGCTTGGCTTGCTGATTGATGGTCAGTACAGGCCTGAGTGCCTGCCTGACCTGCTTTCTGATATTCCTGGAGATATCACTGCTGGCACTCCTTAGACCCATGCCACCAATGGCATGCACAGACGTCACGCTCAAACAACCTAACAGCAATACAGCTGAAACAAGAGTTATACCGTTGCTTGTTGCTTTCATGGAATCTCCGGCCCAAAATATTCTGTTTCTGGTTTGAAATAATAGACCAGAAGCCAGTACATAAGGAAAAATAATGCATCCTTTTCCTTCTGATTATCTGTTATATTTCTTACAAGTCCCGGACTTTTAAATAATGAACTTGCCTTATGACAGATTCAGACGAAACACAGACAGCAGGGCCAAACAGTCCGCGTCAAATAGTCGATCCTGATGCCACTGCCATAGGACATTCTCCGGCCGAGGAAGCTGCTGGCATCGACATCAGCCAGCAGCCTGAAAGCAGTCAGGCAAATCAGCAAGACCGCAAAATCCCTCCAAAACTGGGTAAATACGAAATTGAGGGTGTACTCGGTGAAGGAGCCATGGGCGTAGTCTACAAGGCCAGGGATCCCTTCATTGAAAGAACTGTCGCTATCAAAACCATCCGTAATGACCTGCTTGATCCCAACATTCGCGGCGAAATGCTGGCGCGTTTCAAGCGTGAAGCCCAGGCGGCCGGGCAATTGTCACATCCCGGTATTGTTTCCGTTTACGAATATGGTCAAGAAGGCAATACCGCCTTTATCTCCATGGAGTTTATCGAGGGTGAGGAACTGGCAAATATTTTTGAACGCGGTGAAAAGCCCAAAGAAGAACATGTCATTGGTATTATCATCCAGTTACTTGAGGCACTCAGTTTTGCCCACGCCAAAGGTATTGTTCACCGCGACATCAAGCCTTCCAACATCATTGTAACGACCGACCAAAAGGTCAAGCTGGCAGATTTCGGTATTGCGCACGTTGACACTTCTTCACTGACCCAGTCTGGTTCGGTTCTGGGTACCCCTGCCTTCATGTCACCTGAACAGTGTGTTGGCAGCAGCGTTGACTCGCGCACTGATTTGTTTTCCGTCGGTGCCGTACTCTATTACACGCTTACCGGCGAAAAACCTTTTCCCGGGGGTAACCCGTTTACTATCATGCAGCGCGTCATTAACCATGACCCTGAACCGCCTTCCAGTTTCAACCCGTTGTTGCCCAAAGCAATCGACAAGGTTCTGGCCAGGGCGATGGCCAAGAAGCCTGAAAAACGTTATCAGACAGCACAGCAATTCATTGATGACCTGAAAGCCATTAAGTCGCTTGATGTAGCACCAGCTGCCACCATGGTATCAACTGCCGCTTTCCCGCATTCAACAGGCCCTTACTCTGCAGGAAAAGTCATGGGCATTGTTATGACACTGGCATTGGCCGGAGGTTCAGGGGCCTATTTTTTTTCGGACTGGTTCAAGTCCGCTCCACCCGTGGCAACTGAGTTTCCCGAAGTTCAACAGCCTGCTGTTGTCATGGCGACGCCAGCGGCTGAAAGCCCCGTATTAACCGAGTCTGAAGTGACTCCTGAACCCAGCCCGGAAATTAATCAGGAACTTACCCCTGAAGCTGTACCTGATCTGGAACTGGTAATAACACCGGAACTGGAGATTACACCGGAACCATCCGTAGGGACTAAACCGCAAACACTACCTGTGGCTTCTGCAGCAGCCATTGAAACAGAAGAAGAACTGCCCTTCACCATTATCCCCTCTCGGGATGACAAGGTTGCAACCATCAAGCAGGATATTGACCAGATTCTTGAAACGGCTGCAGAACCTCCAGCAATTCAGCTGGGAATATCAACGCCCAGAGGCTCGGCTCCAGTGTTTTCTGTTGGTGAATTGTTACAGGCCAGCATAAGCTCTGATACCAATGCCAACCTCTACTGTTTCCATCAGGATTCTAATGGCGTCGTCATGCGCGTGCTGCCCAACCGGTTTACCTCTGCAAACCGTATTGGTCCCGGAAAAAAATTGTCCATTCCCAGCAGCACAGACGAATTCGATATCATCATGGAAAATCCCGGCACCATAGAGGCCCTGGCCTGTATCGCTTCAACAACAGTGTTAAGCAATGAACTCAAGAGCCTGGCTGTAGAAGATCTTGCACCAATGCCGATGTCTCTGAACGAAATCGAAAGGGAATTACATGAAAATGCTGTCGATAGTTACGGCATTGCAAGAATATCCATTCGAATCAGGCCATAACACCCAGGCTTGCCTTTTACCCACACTGAACTAAATATTAGAAACAGAACATAAATTTTCATCAGGTAATCGATATGAAAAATCTAAGAACAACACTCTTGGCAGCAGTTTCCGCCAGCCTGATCAGTGGCTCGCCGCTGATTCTGGCTGAAAACGTTGTGACCATTGATAGCAACAACCTGACTTCCGAGGCAATCCTGAAAGGGTTTACTGGTTCTGAAGATGAATTGCCACCAGAACTGATGCCGGGAGAAGGCCCAGGTGGGGTTAAATATCGCGGCATTCGCATGAAAAATACCACTGCAGCTGCATCATCATCTGGCTGTAATGTACCCAATGGCACCATTTCGCTGCAGGTGCAATTCGATATCAATTCTTACGGTCTCAAAAAAGAAGGCTATCAAACGCTTAAAGCAATGGCCAAGGCCATGGCATCTCCCAAGCTGAACAACTGTAAATTTCTCATTGAAGGCCACACGGATGCATCCGGTAATGCTGACTACAATCGCACGCTTTCCCAGAAACGTGCCGAAACGGTAAAAACCTTCCTCACCTTCAATGAAATTGATGCGGGCATTCTGGCAACCAGGGGCATGGGAGAAGACAGCCCAATTGATGCTGCAAACCCATACGCTGCAGAAAACCGCAGGGTTCAGTTTAAAATCGTAAACGGGCGCTAATAATTCTACATCACAGGGATGTGAACAATAACACCTTTTCCTATGGCACCACAGCAGGACAATACAATCGCTGACATGGAGCGAACCATGGCTGATCAGAATCGAACGATCAGTGACTTTGGTGTGGCCCAACCTTTTTTTCTGATCCAGTCATCGAAGAATTTTTTCTTACCGAGAAAAACACATACATTACCGGTTACCCGGAAATTTACCATTGGTCGGTCCAGAAATAATGACCTGGTTCTGGATAACCAGCATATCTCCTCATCCCATGCCCAGCTTAGCTGGCAGAAAAACCAGTGGATACTCAGCGACAGCGACAGTACCAATGGTACTTTTATTAATGGTGAACGTATCAAGGCACAGGCTGTTAAGCCTGATGATGTGATTAGCTTCGGGACCTGCCCGGTTCGCCTTAAGCTGACCGACAAACCGCCACCCTCCCTGAAACCAGTGATACTGTTAATAGCAGGTTTCGCCCTGGGTATTGGGTCATTCTATTTTATGACGCAGTTCAACAAGGAGCCCGAGGCTGGATCCGCACCAGAAAAAACAACGGTTACCACTTATCAGATTACTCCTCAGCAGCAACTCCAAAAACCTGCCGAGGCAGCGCTATCCACACCTCTCAGACAGCAGAGCACGATCTCGTATCAGCCGCTACCCATTCTTGACTATGATGAAATGCTCTACAACAGGGTTGATGAAACCACACTGTACCGCTATTCGATCAACCCCGATATCTACGTTCTCGACTTTCCCAGCCTCTATATACAGGGACGCTCAATGAACCGCATCATGGCCTTGATTGAAGATGTCAGGGCCCCCAAGGACCGTGTACTTTCCGAATTTGAGTTTGAGAAATTTCTCAAGACACATACCCTGAGTACTGAAGGCTTCAACCTGGGGCATGACTACACTTCCCAGCATCTGACACGGTTCTTTAAATTGACTGAACAGCATGGCATTGCATTGCGTCCCGAGGAAAAACAGTTGAAGGCATTACTGGTCAAGCATGGTCTTATCAAGGATGACCTGACGCCAATTTCAGAACAGGATACAAAAGTAATTATCAGTATCACTCAGCAGACTATTGAATTCGATAAAAACAACAAGGAAATCAACGTCTCACTGGATATGCGTAAAAACGTATTACGACATGAGCTTAGTCATGGAGAGTTTTTCTCTAACCCTTCCTACAGAAAATACACGGAAAATTACTGGAACAATGAAATACCGGACTATTTAAGAAGTCGTATTGGGCGTTTCCTGACAGACCTGGGCTATGATATCTCTGATAACACCCTTACCATAAATGAAATGCAGGCCTTTCTTTTTCATACTGATCATGAGTTAATTTTTTCAGCACAGGATATCGGTATCACTGACAAGGAACTGCATGACATAAGAAAGCACTTTTTCGAAGGACTGCCTGACAGTCAGTTCATGCGGGACCTTCAAGGTTAATCAGGTACTGGCATAAGCGGTATAGACAGTTATACTTCAGGATCATGTTACAAAAAATAACCAGACATTTGTGCAAACCGGCCACTGCAGGCTTGGTCTTTTTATTCCTGGCAACCATGACATCAGCCAAAGACTTTGACGACAGTGGGTTTCAGAATATCACTTACCCTGACTGGTTCATTGACAATACCTTTAAAGATCTTTCAGATGACCTTGAAACCGCCATAACCGATGGTAAAAAGGGCCTGATGATCATGTTTACCACGCAAGGCTGTTCCTACTGTAAAATGTTTCTCAAGGTCAGCCTGGGTAATCCACGCATTGCCCGCGCAGTACAAAGAAATTTTGACTCACTTGGTCTGGAGATTTTTGATGATGCAGAAATGACCCAGCCGGATGGTACCCCTACACGGGTAAAACATTTTGCCGTTAATGAAGGTGCTGCCATTGCTCCGAGCCTGTTATTCTATGGACCAGATGGCAAACGGTTTTTAAAACTGGTTGGCTACAAGACCCCGGAACATTTCGAAAACATCATTTCGTTTATCGAACATCGTAATCCCAATGAAAAATTTCGTGATTACCTTAAGAGAAAAGCCATTGAGCCGATCGCCAGGGCCGACTATCAATTAAAAAGTGACCCACTATTTTTACCGCCGCCATTGGATCTAAAGCCGCGTCATAACAAACCCCTGCTGGTTTTATTTGAAGCCAATGAGTGTCTTGAATGCAGCAATTTTCACAAGGACGTACTGGCCCTTCCGGAAATTCGCCAGCAGCTCGATAAATTCAACGTTGCCAGGCTTGATGCCAGGGATTCCACAACACTGGTCACGACGCCTTCTGGAGAAAAAATAACACCTCAGCAATGGTATAAAAACACCGACTTGATTCAGCTGCCCGCGCTGCTGTTTTACGATGACAACGGAGAGTTTGTTACGCAAACTGACTCGATAACCCGCCGCCAGCGCATGCTCAACTTAACCGGGCTGGTGCTCGACAAGAAGCACAAGGAGGGCTGGAATTACCAGCGCTATGCAAGAAGCAAAGCTATCGAAAGATCCTTAAAGCAAAAACAAAACTGATTACCCTCCCCAGAGAAAACTCGAAAGGGAAAACTCGAAAGGCAAACTTGTAAAAACACAAAACTGGGCTACTATTATTAATAGTTCCTTCTTATTAGAGGAACCTCGTGACAAACGTCTGAGACCCCGTTTAGTAGTCAATCTCTAATGGGGTCTCTTGCTGTCTGCTCTAACTGATAATATGTAATCTGTTTCGTTTTCCAGTTTTTTGCGTATACATATCCTGATCTGCTTTTTCCAATAAAGACATTATATTTTTGCCATCCACTGGATAACTGGCACTGCCAATACTGAATTTCAGATAAAACTTGTTTGGACCGTAGGTGACCGGGTCAACAAATAATTTTTTGATCCGGTTTTCAATGATTTCAACCATCGCTTGATTGACCTCATTTTCAACAACAAGAACAAATTCATCACCACCAAGACGCGCTAATAATTCATTTTCCCTGATGTGCTCAGCCAAACGTAAACTGAATTCGTGTAACACATAGTCCCCTACCGCATGGCCATGTTCATCATTGATTGGTTTGAAATTATCCAGATCAATAAAAAACAGGGTGAAGCCCTCACCTTTTCTGGCCCCCTTGGCAATGAGTATCTCGACATGGTCAAATAACCTGACCCTGTTTGGCAGCCCGGTTAAACTATCAAAATTCGCCAGTTGATAAAGTTCGTCTTTATCATCAATTTTCGATATTTCCTCGTAAAAAAACTTCTTTGAGTAGATTCTTGCAAACAGCGGCACAAGCAGCATTGCAAGGAGTATTGTTGCTATCATTTCATAGCTGAAGTCACGCCACGTTAACTGGTAATGAGACTCTATGAGAAAGGGTTGAGATGGAATCTGCTCGCTTAAACTTTTCCTGAAACTGAGAACCGGAAAGACAGAGCTGTAGGTTTCAGAGTCCAGCCTGGTGCCTGACTCAAACACAACGGTCTCATCATCACTGGCATATTCATATGAAGGGTTTAAAACAGAAAAGTACGAAGGTTGCCTTTCAAATTTATCGAAACTAAACAGTTTATCTGTAGCAATAACCAGCAAACCGTAATAATGATAGTTAAAGCCTACCGGCTGATCCACATGACTTGACTTGATAGCCCGATGAATGACATATCCCTTGAAGTTTTCAGCAAGTGTAAAGGGCCTCGATGCGATAGCTATGCCTTTTTTTCTGGAGGCAACCATGGCCTCAACCAGCATGGTTGATGATAAAAGGTCGAGCCCCAGTATATTTCGATTATCCTGGAAATACGGTTCCTGAAATATGATCGGGTAATAGACTTCTTTTTCTTCTGATGGATACCACTGCCTGGTATTTTCATAATCAAATCGCCGGATATAGAAACCGGGATAGATTGCCTGCATGCGATCTTCAAATTGTTTTCGTTCGCTGCTTTGTAACCGTTCGGCGACTTCAAACATGTAAAGAAAGGGATATCGTTGCAACAGGTTGCTGGAAACCTGGGATAAATACCGGTGATCGATATCACTTTCAAGTTCATTATTTTCAAGATTGGCCACAAACCCTTCCAGGGCTGTTTCAGCAATCAGTATCCGATCAGATAACTGTTTTACGAGCTGTGTATTAGCTGACTGGAAAGCCAGTTTTGAATCATGGAAGTCATTGATGACAGTAAAGACTATTGCCAGTACACATACAAAAAACCAGATTACGATGGAATAATGAACGACATTGAAACGCCTTAATCTTCGGGTATTGTTTTTTTTATAAGAAACCTGGGTCTTCATTTTCACTCCTTGTGTTGACCTGTCTGTTTTTATTATTGTTGTAGTCCTTGTGTTTCAAGCCAGTTTTTTAAAGGCTTGATAACCATATCATAGCCTCTTTGCTCTACCTCTTTGACCGCATTAAAGTCCAGCAGCCCCACCTCTGGCAGCTGAATGTTACAGTAAAAATCAGCCAGACCGCTATTTAGCGATTTGTCACGTGTAATTGCTGAACCCACCACCATGGATTGCATCAGTACTTCAGCAACACCCGGGGCTTTTACCGGCTTGACCCAGGTAGGAATAAAACGACTGAGCAACTGGCGCCAGCCGGAAACACTCAAGCCGTAATCTTCATCAACACTCATGCCTTCGCTTGTACTCACATCGATCGCCAGCACCCTGCCGCCCGGATTAAGTTTACGCATCACATCAATCGGCATGTTATTCAAGACACCACCATCAACCAGTAATTCACCATTTTCCGGTACCGGAGGTAAAACACCCGGAATAGACACACTGGCCCTGATTGCCCGGGCCGAATTTCCCCGGGTATGTACGATAGATTTGGCCGTAGTGATATTGGTAGAGATACAGAAAAAAGGCAGCCAGAAGTCTTCGATATCCCAACTTCCGGTTTGTGCCGTAATAACTTCTGCAATACGTTTACCGGCAATGACCGAAGTGGCGGGAAACGTCAGGTCAATCAGTGAATGAAAGGCTTCGATGGCTGCATTGCGGCTATCAATCGCATTCATTTTCTGGGCAACCCAGCCTGATATCGGCGCACCAATACTGGTGCCTCCAACCATATCAACAGTTACTCCCAGTTCTTCCAGGGCCCTGAGGACACCAAGATGAGCAAAACCCCTGGCACCACCACCGCCAAGTACCAGCCCGGTGGCACGTCCTGCAAGAATACGTGCAACTCGCTGATAATCAGGCCTATGATTTTGGCGTAAATGAAGAATGAATTTGGGATTGGAGTCTGTCCTGCGCCGGGTGGAAGCATCCTCATTATTTTTTTCTGGTACGAGGGTATCGGCAATCCATTGGCGGATATTACGCGGCCTCTCGGTTTCGGCAGGATGAACGAATAGCAGGCTCCACTCCTGCCTCGATTTTATCAGTTGTTCAATGAGCTGAGCAGACACATTCCGCAACTCGGGGTCAGCAACAATAATGACGTGGTCAGACTGACGGATGCAGCGCCGTGTCCAGGTATTCCAGCTGCTGTCTGCCTGATAAAGAATATGATGGTAATGGCTTTCCAGGTTGTTAAGCCACTGCACCAGCCGCATATTTCCCGGCTCACCAGGAAGGCTATGAGTGATATTTAGGCGTTTCAGGTATTGCTGGGTTGAGGCACTACTTAGAAGGATGCTGGTGGCATATTGATTCAGGTGTTCGAAAAGCGAATCGGCGATATCCGATAATTCAACATCCGGCACTGCTGCAACCAGCGCGATATTTGAACTGTTTGCCAATGCCTCTTTACCGGGAATATTGGCTCGCAGGCGTTTTGATATGGTCTTGTGGATACCCAGCATAATGCGTGGGTAACGCTCACTGACCCGGTCAAAGATATCCGTATCGATTCGAAACAATTCACAATCACGGGCAGCTGTAACCGTGGCACTTCGCTTTTCGTGTGTAATGAGCGAAAGTTCGCCAACGATTTCTCCCTGGCGCACCAGGGCGACATCCCTGCCCTCATTATTTTCAGCGAGTACGCTGACATTCATTGTGCCCGATACCAGAACATACGCACCATCAGCTTTCTCACCCTCACGGAACAGCACCTCACCTCTATTCAGAGTGACCCAGTGGATGTTCTTTTCTATGCGCTGCAATATTTCCATCTCAAAATCCAGCCAGTCGATGTCAGCCTGCAAGCGTATTAATGGATCTGTTATATCAGATTTGGATGTGCCAAAAAGATTGTTCAGAAATTGTGAGACCAGTACTTTCCATGTTTGAGCACGGGCTCGTTCAGCTACAAAGTGCCAGAGCCCTTCATTCAGCTCCAGTACCTGACTGAACGTCTCAAAAGGAATTTGCAAGACTGTAGTGTCTTGCAGGGCTATCACATCCAGTTGACAGGTTTCACCGTTGATCAGTTCCACCTCACCGATCAGGTCACCAACGCATAGCTCACTAAGTATGCGCTGCTCTCCCCAGTCCCTGGCAAACAGTGAAGCCAGCTTGCCTTGAAAAACCAGATAAACATTGTCTATGGCCTCACCGCTGTGCAGCAGATAGTCTCCTGCTCGAAGCTCTAAAACCGAGAGACTTGCCAACAGTTTATACAGTTGCTCATCTGCTATCTCTGCAAGGGGCTGACAACAGCTTTTCAATTCAGTGATATCAGGCATCTGGCCATACCCACTTAACAGCAGATTCAATATCGTCAAGATGAAGCGGTTTGGAAACAATACCGAGTATATTCAGCTTGCTCGAAGACAAACCCTGTTCGACCGATTGCCGTATTTCCTGGTCGACGCCACTGACGATGATAATTCCACCCCGGTATTCATGCTCAGCCAGGCGCTGCAGGAACTCATAGCCCCCCATAACCGGCATGCGCAAATCGCTGAGTATCAAATCAGGTGATAGTTGTTTGATCATTTGCAGCGCTTCGCTGCCATTTTCTGCGCGTCTGATATTGGAAAAATGCGCCGCGTGCAAAAGCTGCTCGATTTCAATAGCGGTTAACTCATTGTCTTCGACCAGCAATATCTCGATGTCCTGGCGCCGTTGTGTCACGATAAAGCAACCCTTGTGTTATTGGATTTCAGTGAAAAACATAATCCAACAGCATAATTCAGGATGGCGGGAACTTAAAGGTGGAGGAGAAAGGAAAGGCTGTTTTCAAAAAGCGCTCAACACAAACTTCTTGTGAGTCAGTTTGTCATTTTCAATCATGAGCTGGCAGACCGCATCTTTGTTATCCCCCTGGCTGACAAACAACAGCCGCAGGGAATTTGCAGCATCTTCATGAAAAGCAGAAACCAGCTGCTGTTTTGCCGCCGCTGCCTGGATTTCAGCAACAGGCATCCCCGCTTCAAGCTGATCGCAAAATTCACTGACTTGCGCAGACTGCATTCGTAGCGATACCAGCATGATGGCGTAAATTAACAGGTACACCACCAGCGCCAGGGACATGTAAGCGATAAATTTTTTCATAGAAAGTAATAACCCCTTGACGGTCAAGGGGTTATCAGAATATGGGGTGGATAATGGGACTCGAACCCACGACGACCGGAATCACAATCCGGGGCTCTACCAACTGAGCTATACCCACCATTGGTATGAAGGCGCGTATTATGGCGATAATTGCCGCCTGAGTAAAGTATAATCAGGCTATGGATATCAGCTTTCCCAATTCTGTTCGATGCTATCTGGTCGGTGGGGCAGTCCGCGACCAGATAATGGGCATTCAGTCCAAAGACAATGACTACCTGCTCACCGGCGCAACCCCCGAAATGCTCACCGACATGGGATTTCAGCAGGTAGGCAAAGATTTCCCGGTTTTTCTGCACCCTCACAGCAAACAGGAATATGCCCTGGCACGCACCGAGAAAAAATCCGGTAAAGGCTACACCGGTTTTGTGACAGATTTTCATCCTGATGTCACCGTTGAACAAGACCTCGCGCGGCGTGATCTGACCATTAATGCCATGGCAAAAGATGAAGCCAGCGGCCAGCTGATTGATCCATTCAATGGCCAGCATGACCTGAAACAGAAGGTGTTAAGACACGTTTCAGATGCTTTCAGTGAAGATCCCCTGCGGGTGCTGCGCGTGGCGCGTTTTGCAGCACGTTTTCCTGATTTTTCCATTGCAACAGAAACCATGAAACTCATCCACAGCATGGTGGGTTCCGGTGAACTGCAGGCTCTCACTCCTGACCGGGTATGGATTGAGCTGGAAAAGGCCTTTCTTGAAAACCGACCCTCACGTTTCTTTGAAGTACTGGATGAAGCAGGCGCACTGAAAACCCTGTTCCCAGAACTGGTTGCCATGCAAAATATTCCGCAAAGGGCTGATTATCATGCCGAGGGAGATGTCTGGGTACATAGCCTTAGGGTGCTGCAAAAAGCGGTTGAACTGGCCAATGCCAACGATATACAGGGACAGAATCGTGTCGCGCTGCTGGCAGCAGCACTTTGGCATGATGTGGGTAAAACGATGACTCCACCTCATCTGCTCTACGATGAACAGGGTAATATGCTCGGCAGGCATCCCGGCCATGACAAGCCAGAAACGGTTCTACCCATACTGGAGCAACTTTCTACCCGTTTACCTTTCCCTAGAATGGTCATGCAACTGGTGCGAGATACAGCCACCCAGCACATTCGCATTCACCAGATCACGGCTATGAAGCCAGCTGCGATTGTGCGATTTTTTGATGACAACAGTTTTCATAACAAGGGGGGTGAAAACTACCTGAAACTGCTGACCATGGCCTGCAGGGCAGATTTACAAGGTCGCCTGCTGACTGTGGACGGCGAAATTCGTGAACCAGACAGTGACTATCCACAAGCCGAGCGCTTGTTGCGAGCCTATAAACTGATTCGAGAAGTCAAAATTGGTGACTGGATAATGGACTATAAAGAGTCGCATCAAGCATCCCCCTCCACGCAACAAATCAGGGAAGCCAAAAGAAAACTGGAAATTGAAGCGTTGCAACGCCTCTAGTCATCAGGTAGTGATCAGGCTGCCTGAATCGCTATTTTTTCCCCGGTACTGGTGATGTGATTTTCTTCATCGAGATACACCAGTGTCGGATTGAAACTTTCGGCTTCCTGTTCAGACAGGTTGGCATAGGTGCAGATAATGATTCTGTCACCCGGGTTGGCTTTGTGAGCAGCGGCTCCGTTAACAGAAATAACCCGGGAGTGCTCTTCAGCTTCAATAGCATAGGTGATGAAGCGTTCGCCGTTGGTGACGTTGTAAATATGCAGTTGTTCGTAAGGACGGATGTTTGCCGCACGCATCAAGGCAATATCAATGGCGCAAGAACCTTCGTAGTCAAGCTCTGCATGAGTCACGCAGGCCCGATGTAATTTTGATTTTAAAAAGCTCAATTGCATGGCTAAACTCCGTAATTGAACCCTGCATTATAGACACGAATTATTAACAGGACAAATAATCGCCTGAAACTGTATAAACTTTAAAACTTCACCGGGGGTGGCTTTACACCAATCCCCGTTGATTCTCCCACAATGTGCCTGGCCAGTTCCCTGCCCTGCTCGAAAGCTGCATTCTGAGATCTTTCTTCTTTTATATCAATATCTTCTGATGCATTCTTCATGTAAAGTGTTTGAGTTGGATAGGCAAAATCAACACCCAGGTCACGAGCCAGTCTCAGGATATCCAGCAGGAAGCGGTGACGTTCCCGTAATTCCGTCGACCATTCCGGTGTCTCCCAGAAAACATAAACCAGAATTTCCAGGGCACTGTCGGCGTAGCCGTTGAAATAAACATGGAAATAGTCCTTACGCATATAAGGATGTTGCCTGACCAGTTCCCTCACACCTTCACAAAAAGCCTCAATCTTGTCCGGAGGAGTCTCATAGGCCAGACCGAGTTTGGTAGACAAGCGGCGATAACGGCGTTCGCCCATGTTATCGACACTCGCAGTAATAAAAGTCGAATTGGGTACCGTCAGCATCGAATTATAAAAAGTACGAATCCGCGTACTTCTAAAACCAATACTTTCCACAGAGCCTTCCTTGCCATCAACGATGATCCAGTCACCTACGGCAAAGGTCCGGTCCAGTAAAATAGTGACCGAGCCGAACAGGTTTTGCACCATGTCCTTGGAGGCCAATGCAAAAGCCAAACCACCAAGGCCAAGACCGGCAATCAGTCCCGAAACGTTAATATTCAGGTTATCTGCAACAAAAATAACACCGACAACAGTAACGAAGATTTTCAGCGTTTTAGGTACAAGAGGTACCAGCGCATCATCCATTTTGGTATCTGTCGCCCGTGCACGCTTCATCAAAAATACACCGACTATATCTACCAGCCGGTAGGCGGCCCACACACCTGAAATACCTGCCAGGAATTTCACCGCCACCAGCAGAATCAGCATTGCCTGCTCCGGCAGCCCAAGCATGTTGATGCCAACCCACCAGATGGCCGCCATCACCATCAAGCCGAGCGGGCGCAGTATTTCTTCGCTGACTTCGGCCAGGGAAGAGTTTTCACGTTTGCTGCGCCAGCGGCGTACGAACAGACGCAGCGAAAGTGCAATCACCTTGTCTATGAAAAGCCCCACTGCAATGATGACCAGCAAGCTAAACCAGTGCCAGGTTTCCAGCAGAAAATGCACTTTCTGTAATTCAGCCGGGATACGGTTACGAATGCGTAAATGCAGTGGCAGGTGCTCATCACTGCTTTCCAGCCCCTTGACCTTGTTTCGACTCTCTACTTCAGCCCAGATCTTTTCCATGTTTACGATGGTCTCGTTATCGAACAGCCAGCGACCATCGGCATAACGCGATATCCGAATGGTACCGGCTTCATACCTTTCGAAGATCCAGTGTTTGCCTTCCTGTTGACTGGTAATTTTATTTAGGTCGACCAGGCGCGTACGATCCATGATTTCCAGCAGCAGCCAGGCCAGGTTTTCACCGCGTTCGTTGCGTACCAGTGGGTTCACCGACTTAAGATCCAGTGTGGAGACAGCATCTTTCATCTTTTCCAGTTCCCCTTCTTTGACATCATTCATCGAGTGGATGAAAGTTGTCATCGTGGCACGTGGACTGATGAGTGATTCCGGGACAGGCTTTGGTGCTTCTGCTGCGGATTCTCCGCCATTCTCTTCAGCAAAGGAAAAAACGCTGACCAACAGTAGAAAAAAGAGAATAAAAAGTTTGTTCATTGTTTAAATCACCAGATTGTCAATTAAACGCGTATTTCCCAGGTAAGCCGCAGCCAGTATGACCTTTTCATCATCTGCTGCCTGCGGCTCCTGCAAATCAGCCACACGGCGTATCACCAGGTAGTCAGTCTTGAAGCCTGCCCGATCAATTTCCCCGGCCGTTGCTTTTTCCAGTGCTGCAAAATCTGTTTCACCCTTGCGAATCCTCCTGGCCAGGCTTTGCATGATGTTGTGCAGTTGTGGTGCCAGCTTGCGCTGTTCAGCTTCAAGATAGCCATTACGCGAACTCATCGCCAGGCCATCGGCTTCCCTCACAATGGGAACACCCGTAATTTCGACCGGCATACACAACTCATCAACCATGCGCCGGATCACCATCAGTTGCTGAAAATCCTTTTCACCGAAAACGGCTACATCCGGCTGCACCAGGTTAAACAGCTTACTGACGATGGTTGTCACACCCGTAAAATGCCCGGGACGGGAAGCGCCGCATAAAATACCGGACAGGTGGGGTACTTCTACCCTGGTTTGCTGTTCGAGTGGTTTGGGGTACATCGTTTCCACGGAAGGCAGAAACAACAGATCACACTCCTGGGCATTGAGTTTTTCAGCATCGTTCTTTTCTGTACGGGGGTACTTGTCAAAATCCTCACCCTCAGCAAACTGCATGGGATTGACAAAGATACTGACGACGACAAAATCAGCGCTGGCACGTGCAACCTTGACCAGTTCCAGGTGCCCCTCATGGAGATTTCCCATGGTAGGTACAAACGCAATGCGTTTTCCCCGGCGTTTCTGCCGGGCTATTGCTTCACGAAGCTGTTTAACACTGGAGACTGTCAGCATTGGAATAATTAAAGGGATGAACTAGTAACTTTGTTCCCTTCCCGGATAACTGCCATCCTTAACAGCCTGCACATAGGCCTTGATGGCACCATCAATACTGCCGGCATCTGCAAGGAAATTTTTTACAAAGCGCGGTTGTAAACCATCAGAGTTCATACCCAGCATGTCATACAGCACCAATACCTGGCCGTCGACATCAACACCGGCTCCAATACCGATAACCGGTATTTTCAGATTCTTGCTGATTTCCTTTCCCAGTTCGGCGGGAACACATTCCAGCACCAGCATCTGGGCGCCAGCCTCTTCCAGTGCTTCTGCATCAAGAAAGATTTTCTGGGCATCATGCTTGTCTTTACCTTGAACCTGATAGCCACCCAGCTGATGGATGGACTGGGGTAACAAACCCAGGTGACCACAGACTGGAATGGAATGTGCGGTCATTTTCTTGACCAGATCCAGCTCTCCGGCTCCTTCAAGCTTGACCATCCGGGCACCACCTTCCTGCATCAGCCTGGCCGCGTTCAATAATGCCTGCTCATCCGATGCATGACTCATGAAGGGCATATCGGCAATCACCAGCGCACGACTTACTCCACGGGTGACACAGGCGGTGTGATACACCATCTGGTCCATGCTCACTGGCACAGTGCTGCTCTGCCCCTGGACCACCATCCCCAGAGAATCGCCAACCAGTATGACCTCGACGCCGGCTGATTCTGCAATTTTTGCAAAGCTGGCATCGTAGCTGGTAAGCACGGCGATTTTTTCGCACTCAAGCTTAAGCTTGTTTAAGGAGTTTATCGTGATCACTGGAGCTGTGTATTCGTTATTAAATTATTTTGGTTAATTCTAACAGACTTAAAAGTTTTGTACCCTTAAAGCATTAGACTATGTATCGCCAGTACTGGCAACAATGCTACTGATTGCAAAGACTGCCCCTACCAACGGCATCATGCAAAGAAACAGCCGACAGAGGAAAGATCAAAATGGACATGTACCAGTTAAATGACGAGTTTGGCATTTCCGAACAGCTGGCTTTCATGGAAGGTAATTCCGGGTTTCCCTTTATTCGCATCCAGAACTCACAGGCAGATGCCCTTATCTCCCTGTATGGTGGGCAAATTCTGTCTTACAGGCCAAAAGGACATGATGAACTTCTGTTCCTCGGTGAGAAGGCCTTCTTTGAGCAAGGCAAGGCCATTAAAGGCGGAATACCGGTTTGCTGGCCATGGTTTGGCCCCCACCCGACTGAGAAAACCCTTCCTGCTCATGGTTTCGTTCGCAACCGCCTGTGGAAAGTAATGCAGTCCGAAACTACTGACGGGAGAGCCACCAGAGTCTCGCTGGGCATTGAATCCACACCTGAAACATTATCAATGTGGCCGCATGATTTCAGATTGACACTCGATATTACAGTAGGCAAAACCATTCTGCTTGAGCTGACCACGCGAAACACCGGAAACCAGCCATTCTCTATAACACAGGCGCTACATAGTTATTTTTCGGTAGGAGATATCAACCTGACCACTTTATACGGACTGGATGGCAAACAATACATCGATAAAACCGATCATGGCGTGGTTAAAACGCAACATGGCGATGTGACCGTCCGCTCCGAAATGGACCGCGTTTATTGCGATGTTCCTGCGTTACTGAAGATTGCAGACAACTCCCGGCAGAGGCAGATTCAAATCACAACCAGTGGTAATACAACAGCAGTTGTCTGGAATCCGTGGTCGGAAATCAGTTCAGCCAGTGCAGATTTAACAGATGATGATTACAGGCACTTTCTGTGTGTCGAAACGGCTAATGCCATGGTTGACGTGCCAGAAATTCCTGCCGGCAGTGAATTCAGCCTAACGGCTGAAATTGGTATTCTCGCGAACAGTTGATTGATTCTATTCCGCTTGCTTGAGTGGAGCATGGATTTTTAAAACCATATCGGCCTTGCAGCTGTGAGCTGTAACTCAAATGTAAAAAAATCAGGCTAATCTGATCAGTCCCGCTATAGAGATATCATCAGATGAAAACGAAAAAAATCATAACATGGAACAGGATGTCTGCAGCCGAGAAATCTTTTCTTGCTTCCTCTTATGAGCGATACAGGGATTCTATTGCAAAAGTTTCCAGTTCTCACCAAGGTGCATACAAGGGTTCATACAAAAGTGACAGTTTTCCACGATGGCTTTCAAAACGTGGCATCCATTTCAACTTGCAGACCAGACACTAATTGCAGCGTCTCACTGCGACTGCTGCGCCAGCGGGCTGGTAATCATAATACACCCATTGGTTGCGCGAAAAAAAAACGTTAATATAGCGTTTTAACCACTGCGAATACGAATATGCCACGCCCAACCTATCCAGGAATAAATAACGACCCCAGCGGGGCGATGCACAGCACCGGAAAAATGATTCGCGATGCCTGGGTCTTTGGCATCCTGCCTGAAAGCGAAGACTGTAGCGGCTGGACTGATCAGCGTCTGGAGGGGCTGCATGCTGAAGTTTCCAAAGCCTGGGAACCCTACGGACATTTACCATCCAAACTGCCTGACGAACTGCGGGAAAAACATGCCCGTATCTTTAATGAAGCGCTGCAACTTGCCAAAAGCAAGGGCTGGAGTGCCGATGATGCACTCAAAGACGACGATTAAACCATCAGCAGAATATTTCTTACAGTAATGACGGGCCGGGATTGAAGAAATGCCGCCCGGCCTTGATGGTACAGATTTTCTCCACCAGCAACTGGTAGTCTTTCTCTGATGCCAGGGGATTGATTTCAGAAGCATTGATGATCAGTAACGGGGAACGCCGGTACTCACTGAAATAACCGTTATAGGCATTCAACAGGCGCTGCAGGTAGCCCGGATCCATATCACGTTCTTCGCTACGGGAACGTTTGTGCACTCGCGACATCAAGACCTCCACCGGAGCCTGCAGATAAACCACCAGGTCAGGAGCTGGTGCATCCATACTCAGTTTCTGGTAAATCTGGTCGTACAGATCCAGCTCGTTCATGTCCAGGTTCAGCTCTGCGAACAGCTTGTCCTTATCAAGCATGAAATCGGAAATCATGGTTTGCATGAAAAGATCGTGCTGGCGTAATCCCGCCAGCTGCTTGCTGCGCTGAAACAGGAAAAACAGTTGTGTTTGGAAGGCAGTGGAACGGCGGTCCTTGTAGAAAGTCTTGAGAAAAGGATTGTCATCCGGGTTTTCCAACAGCATTTCAGAATTAAAGGTCTCGGCCAGGCGTTTGACCAGACTGGTTTTGCCTACACCTATCGGACCTTCTATCACCAGATAGCGCGGCGGACCATGCGTTTTTACGGTATCGAGTGATTCCTCAGTGCTCATAATTTTTCAATGGCATTGTCTGGACAACGCAGCAACAAATCCAGTAAGGCTCCCTGACCCGGTATGTAAAATTCTTCCGAGGTAATTTCAATCAGAGGCAACAAGACAAAATTACGATTTGGCAGCTCCCTGTGGGGAACAGTCAGCCTTTCGGTTTCAATAATCTCATTACCATACGATAAAATATCCATATCCAGGGTGCGCGAACCCCAGCGTTCATTGCGGATCCTGCCCTGCCGGTTTTCAATCGCCTGTAACGCATCCAGCAATTGTTCTGCTGACAATTGGGTTTCAATCGATGCCACGGCATTGATGTAATCTTGCTGACCTTCCGGGCCTACAGGCGCACTCTTATATTTAGACGACACAGCTTTAAGCGTTATCCCCTGACTGTCACCTAATGACTGAATTGCCTGTTCGATCTGTTGCAGCGGTTGCTCTAGGTTACTGCCCAAGCCAATAAATGCTTCAACCATCACGACGCGCCAGGACCTTTGCTACCGGGTTTGCGCTGGCGGTTGCGTGAACGGAATTTTTTACGACCCGAAGATTTCCTATTATGTTTTTGCTGCAGCTCAGGATGGCCTTCCTGATAATGTGTCCACCACTCGGCCTGCGAATTTTCCACTTCACCCGATTCAGCCCTGAGTAACAGAAAATCGTAGGCGGCCCTGAACCGCGGATGCTCAACCAGGCGCCTGGCCTTCTTGGCATTGCGCCCACGTTCAAGTCTTAGCTGCAAATTCCAGATTTCTTTCATCGGCCCGGAAAAGCGTCGCGGGATAGAAATTGAGCGAAGCTGTTGCGCAAGCACAGAATCAGCTGCGTCGAACATGGCCGTCTGCGGTATCAGGCCCTGTTGAACACGTTCTTCAAAGGCTTTTCTAACCGGCTCCCATAGAAATACCGCAAATAGAAACGCCGGCGTTACCGGCTTGCCTTCCCTGATACGGGAATCCGTGTTGATTAATCCCTGCATCACAAATTGGATGGGAAAATGCTGTTCTTCCTTTTCCAGCACATGATCCGTCAGTGGAAACAGGTGTTTGAACAGGTCGTACTGGCGCAGTTTTTCAAAGGTATGCACCGCGCTGCCACCGAGGAACAGCTTCAACACCTCTTCAAACAATCTCGCGGCAGGGACATCGTCCAGCAAATGGCCAAGTTGGTGGATGGGCTCTGCACTTTTTTCATCGATAACGAAACCCAGCTTGGCTGCAAAGCGTGCTGCGCGAATCATGCGCACGGGATCTTCACGATAACGGGTTTCGGGATCACCGATCAGACGCAGTATGCCATTTTGTAAATCTTCCACTCCACCGACGTAGTCGATAATGGTGAAATCACGGATATTGTAGAACAGGGCATTGACGGTAAAGTCGCGCCGAATGGCATCTTCTTCAATCGTGCCATAAACATTATCCCTCAGCAGCATACCCTCATCGGACTGCTTGGAAATGTCGCTGTCTTCCTTGTGCTTTCCTCTGAAGGTGGCGACCTCGATAATCTCCCGTCCAAAATGTATATGCGCCAGCCTGAAACGCCGGCCAATGAGGCGGCAGTTACTGAATGTTTCCCTGACCTGTTCCGGGGAGGCATCCGTGGCTACGTCAAAGTCCTTGGGTTCCCTTCCCAGCAACAGGTCACGCACACCGCCACCTACCAGGTGTGCCTGGTAACCGGCTTTTTTTAGGCGACGCAACACCGTCAACGCATGCTCGGAAATATTGCTGCGCGAGATGATGTGCTGGTCTCTGGGGATGATGCTTGGTTTGATTGTTAAGTCCGTTTGTTTGTTTTGGTGCTCATTAAGGCTCCCATACGGTTTTTCCAAAGACGCTGTAGATACTTCCCTGTAAGCTTTCCTCGCCATCCCTGGCTCGGAACACTTTGGAAAAACCGCACGGAAACCTTTTTCGGCAAGACCTTGTGCAATTTAGAATTGGCAGCATTCTACACAAATATCACAGGACTGTTCCAGATTCTGGTTTTAAGGAATTTCGGCAGCAGGGATGCTGCCGGAAGCTACAGGGAAGTATTTACGCGTTTCCATAAAACCAGATGTGGAACAGTTGATTTCCTCGGATGCATTCTCAGTGTCAATTGGAAAAGCCTACTTGCTCCTGTTATATCAGTTCCACATGACTGTATAATCAGCATCAATTTTCGTAATCTGAAGTACAGGAAAAACAAGTTAAAGATGGATAAGACCTACGACCCGCACGCGATAGAACAACGCTGGTACACAACCTGGGAAGAAAACAACTACTTCGCACCGGCCGAGGGCCACGGCGACCAGGCAGACAACCCTTACTGCATCATGATCCCTCCACCCAATGTCACCGGCAGCCTGCACATGGGTCATGGCTTCAACAATACCATCATGGACACCCTGATTCGCTTCAACCGTATGCGTGGTCGTCCCACGCTGTGGCAGCCAGGTACCGACCATGCCGGAATCGCTACGCAGATGGTGGTAGAACGCCAGCTCGAGGCTGATGGCAAAAACCGCCACGATCTGGGACGTGAGGCCTTCATCGACCGCATCTGGGAATGGCGTGCAGAATCCGGCGGCAACATTACCCGTCAGCTGCGCCGCCTCGGCTCTTCACTGGACTGGCAGCATGAACGCTTCACCATGGATGACGGTCTCTCAGATGCTGTCAAAGAGGTGTTCGTGCGCCTGCATGAAGAAGGTTTGATCTACCGTGGCAAGCGCCTGGTTAACTGGGATACCAAGCTGCATACAGCCGTTTCCGATCTGGAAGTGATTTCCGAAGAAGAAAACGGTCACATGTGGGATATGAAATATCCGTTGTCCAACGGCACAGGGCATATGGTGGTTTCCACTACCCGCCCGGAAACCATGCTGGGCGACTGCGCAGTAGCCGTTAACCCGGAAGATGAGCGTTACAAGCACCTGATTGGTGAACTGGTAGAATTGCCGTTAACCGGACGCAGGATACCTATTATCGCCGATGAGCATGCCGACCCTGAATTTGGGACCGGCTGCGTAAAAATCACCCCTGCCCATGATTTCAATGACTATGAAGTCTGGCAGCGTCACCGGGATGAACTGCCAATCAGCAGCCAGATTCATGGCGGACTGATCAATATCTTTACCGAAGATGCTGCTATTCGTGAAAACGATGCTGATGAAGATGAACTGATTCCGGCAGCCTACATCGGCATGGACCGTTACGAGGCCCGTAAGCAGATCATCAAAGACCTTGAGGCACTTGACCTGCTGGTCAACATCAAGGACCACAAGCTGATGGTTCCGCGCGGCGACCGCTCTGGAACAGTGATCGAGCCTTTCCTCACCAACCAGTGGTACGTAAAAGTCGCTCCGCTGGCAAAGCCGGCCATCGAGGCGGTTGAAAATGGTGATATCAAATTCGTGCCGGATAACTGGAAAAACACCTATTACGAATGGATGCGCAATATCCAGGACTGGTGTATCAGTCGTCAGATCTGGTGGGGGCATCGCATACCTGCCTGGTATGACGATGAAGGCAATGTTTACGTTGGCCGCAGTGAAGATGAAATCCGCGAAAAACATAACCTGTCCGCAGATTACGCCTTGCGTCAGGACGAAGATGTACTGGATACCTGGTTCAGTTCCGCTCTCTGGCCTTTCTCCACCCTGGGCTGGCCCGAGGACAGTGAGCGCCTGAAACAGTTCTATCCGACTAATGTTCTGGTCACCGGTTTCGACATCATTTTCTTCTGGGTTGCCCGCATGATCATGATGGGGCTGAAATTCATGGATGGACAGGTGCCTTTCCATCAAGTCTATGTCCATGGACTGGTTCGCGACAGCCATGGCGACAAGATGTCCAAGTCCAAGGGTAACGTCCTCGATCCTATTGACCTGATTGATGGCATTGACCTGGAAGCACTGGTCGAAAAGCGCACCAGAGGCATGATGCAACCGCAGTTGGCGAAGAAAATTGAAAACCAGACACGCAAGGAATTCCCGGAGGGTATCTCCAGCTTTGGTACCGACTCGCTGCGTTTTACTTTTGCCGCATTGGCAGCAACCGGACGTGATATCAAGTTCGACATGAGCCGTATCGAGGGCTACCGTAACTTCTGTAACAAGATCTGGAATGCTTCTCGTTACGTGTTCATGAACACCGAGAGTCATGATTGTGGCTACTCCGGCAATGATGAAGTTGAGTACTCTATCGCCGACCGCTGGATCAGATCAAAACTGCAGGATACGGTTGCAGCCATTACCAAAGCACTGGAAGGCTATCGCTTCGATCACGCGGCACAGGCGATTTACGAGTTCGTCTGGAATGAATACTGCGACTGGTACCTGGAACTCTCCAAGCCGGTGTTGAATGATGACTCTGCAACAGATGCCGCCAAGCGCGGCACACGCAAAACCCTGGTCGATGTTCTCGAGGCTCTGTTGCGTATGACCCACCCCATCATGCCATTTATCACCGAAGAGATCTGGCAGAAAGCCGCACCATTGACCGGCATTGATGCACCAACCATTATGTTGCGCCCTTATCCCGTTGCTGATGACTTGCACAGGGACACGGTAGCTGAAGCGGAAATGGAATGGCTCAAGCAGTTTATCCTTGGCATCCGCCAGATTCGCGGTGAAATGAATATCTCCCCGGGCAAGCCTTTACCGGTATTGCTGGAAAACGCCTCCGCATCAGACCAGGGAAATCTCGAGGCAACCCGCCACTATCTTAACTTCCTGGCAAAGACCGAGTCCGTCACTGTATTGTCAGCTTCAGATGAAGCGCCAGAATCAGCCATTGCCCTGGTGGGCAAGATGAAAGTACTGATTCCACTGGCTGGCCTGATTGACAAGCAGGCCGAACTTGAACGCCTGAACAAGGAAATCGGAAAAATCGAGGTTGACGTCAAGCGCACGGAAGGCAAACTGTCCAACCCGAACTTTGTTGATAAAGCGCCGGAAGCTGTCGTACAAAAGGAAAAAGACAAACTTGCCAAGGCCCGCGAAGCTTTAAATAATTTACAGGCTCAGGTCAGCAAAATAAGTAATTTGTAGAAGCTGGAACTACTACTCAAATTCGCAAATTATAAACTGATATCGATGCGGATTTGGGCTATGCTTTATTTACCCGGGAAGTAGTCAGGGAATGACTTAGAATAATAACAGGAACAGATATTATTTTATTACGACGTCTGCCCCAGTTTATACTGCATATGTGCATAAGCGTTTTACTGTTTATGCCTGCTTTCGCCCATTCTGCTGAAACAGTTATCATCAACCCCTCAGTTTTACAGAATGTGAGTGAAAAACAGTTACGCTCCATTTTCTCCATGCGCCGGCGTAACTGGGAAAACGGCACGCCTATCCGGGTATTCGTATTACCTGATTCACACCCTACACATAAAGCCTTTTGCAAGAACACGCTTGGCATGTTCCCTCATCGTTTAAGAAAAACCTGGGACCGGCTGGTTTTCACTGGCACAGGACAGGCACCAGAGGAAATTGCTACAGAAGAAGCCATGTTAGAAAAGATCCGAAAAACCCCGGGGGCTGTAGGCTATATCTCCACCGATAAAATTGATGGATCAGTTCGAACCATCCCTCAAGACAAGGATAAAAACAATGCAGATGAGCAGTAGAGACAGGTTCACTTTATTGTTATTGCTGGTTTTTACACAAAGCAATATTGCATTTGCTGAAACCAGCCTGATCAGCAACCTGCAATACCATGGCTTTCTGACCCAGGGCTTCACCTACACAACGGATAATAATTTTTTTGGTGAATCAAGTGATAACGGCAGTTTTGAATTTACCGAAATCGGCTTTAACCTATCAGGAAGAATACTGGACAATACTTATGCCTCTGCGCAGGTGATCTCGCGCACCGCCGGTGAATTTGATGATGGTGATTTGAAACTGGATTACGGCATGCTGGATTTCAACCTTGTCAACAGTGAAGACTGGCTTGGTGGACTGCGTCTTGGAAGAATCAAAAATCCCTATGGACTTTACAACGATAGTCGTGATGCCGCTGTATCCCGAAATGGTATATTTCTACCGCAATCGATCTATTTCGATAAAGTCAGGGACCTGATTCATCACTCTGACGGCTTCATGCTCTATGCTGATGTAAACCTGAATAATGCAGATCTGTATTTTCAGTCCGCTTACGGGCGTTCAGACATGGGGGTCAATGTTGAAAGTGCCTTTCTGGCGAACGATTTTCCAGGTCAAATGAAAGATGATGATCCGATCTCTTCAACCCGGTTGATCTATGAATACCAGGGAGGGCTCTTGAGGCTTGGCTATACCAAGGTTTATTTAAACATGGCGTATCGTCCGGCTGCAGCTATCCCCTTTGACATAGGCCCGGGTGGAGTAGATTTAGACCTCGATATTTTTTCAGTGGAATTCAACCAGGATAAATGGAGCATAACCGCAGAATATATGCAGCAGGCCTTAGCCTGGTATAACTTTTCCATACCGAGCCTGGACAATAATGACCATAACGCAGAGGGCTATTATCTGCAGGCCACATACCGGCCAATAGATACAACAGAGTTTTTTATCCGCTATGATGTCAGTCACCTGAATGTTGATGACAAGAAAGGAATTCGCTCGGCTTCACGCCCTCCTCCTCCACAACCGCCCCCTGCTTTTGCCCAGTATGCCTACGACTGGACGCTGGGTATGCGCTGGGATATCACCAAGAACTTTATGTTACGTGCCGAATACCATAATGTTGAAGGCACTTCCTGGCTTTCTGCCCAGGAAATACCATTCTCATCAATGGTTAAAGACTGGGAGATGTTCAACCTGCTGGTTTCTTACCATTTCTAGTTGCTTTAATGGACTGGTTACATAAAAAAAACCTCTTTATCAGTATCAGATGGAAATATTTCATCGCCTTCAGCATTGTCCTGCTCACAGTCAACCTCGGTCTTTCGTTACAGTCGTCTCACTCGCTCAAGCAGCAGCAGAAACAACACCAGTCCAAGATATCCCAGCAGAACCGCCAGCAGTTATCCGGTTTGGTCAGCAGCAGTTATGACCTGCTGACACAATCGGCCTATAACATTCATCATTCACTGGGCAATGACCTGGCAACGCAATCCATCAGAATGGAGCAAAAAAAGTTTGATTATCTTGACACCTACGGACTTGAAGAAATCATATTCATTCCTTCTGAATCTGAAAACCTGCAACTGGACCTGAAAAGTCTCCCGGATAACTTTCGGGATAAACTCGATACAGCATTTGATTCTGAGCTGGCTATTAACGGTCTGTTCTGCAAGCAGAATTGTCAACTGTTCTCGCTGGTGCCATTACTGCAACCGGACAAGTCCACTGCTTTACTCTATATCAGCAAATCCATTGCCGAGTTACTGGAAAACTTTTTCCTGATTTCATCCAATGACATAGGGATACTCGATCTACAAAATAAAAGGATATTTGCAGTTTCTAATTCTCAGCTTACGTCCCCACTACTTAAGCACGCTCTTGACAACAACCATCATGAAACGCCTATACAACCGTTGAACTGGAATACAGAAGTCTATAATTTGCAGTACCTTGAAAGTCCTTTTAAGGATAAGGGCTTGCGCTTTGTTATAGTTTCCAATATCAGCGAGCAACTGGAGACAATTAAAGTCTCTACCAGTTTCAGCCTGTTATACGGGCTGCTCGGGTTATTGGGTTCGTTGCTCATTCTGCTATTGCTGATGTCCAAACCCGTTGCACGCATCGTCTCACTATCGCGGAATTTACCCCTGTTGTCTTCAAACAGGCATGATGATTTCAAGGCGAAATACCAGCCTAATCAAAGCAAAGCATTGTTACGTGATGAACTCGACCTGCTTGAGACCACTTCTATGCGTCTTGCAGACCAGCTGCAAAAATCAGAAACCGAATTGATCTGGCAGGCCGAGCATGATGCGCTGACAGGGCTGAAAAACAGACATCGATTTCGCCATGACTTCAAACGGGTACTCAAACATGCAAACCGTTCCGGCCAACAAGGCGCTTTACTGTATTTTGACCTTGATCAGTTTAAATACGTAAATGATACCAGCGGACACCAGACAGGAGATGTGCTCCTCAAACTTGTTGCAGATCAGATAAAAAAATCCATACGCAGCACGGATATCTGTGCTCGGCTGGGTGGTGATGAATTCGCCCTGATATTGCCTGAAACCAGCGAAGAAGGTGCAATGAAACTGGCCGATAAAATACAGGAAACTTTATCCGAAATTTCTTTACCCTCCGAAGAACACGTCCACCGGACCAGCGCAAGCATCGGCATAGTGATGTTTCCCCAACATGGTGAAAATGTGGAAGAGCTGGTGTCAAATGGCGATATTGCGATGTATCACGCCAAAGACAACGGACGTGGCAACACCTATTTATTTTCGGAATCCAACAGTACCCGTGAACAGATTCATCAACGTCTTCGCTGGAAAGATTTTATTGAAAGCGCCTTAAACGAAAATCGCTTGATGCTCTATTTTCAGCCAATACTGGACACCAGCAACAATGCGATTTCTCACCACGAAGCGTTACTTCGAGTGGTACAGGAAGACGGAGAAATTTTACCTCCAGGTACTTTTATTTCTGAAGCCGAACAGGCAGGTTTGATAAACCTGGTTGACTATCATGTACTGGAACTGACACTTCAGTACCTTTCTGAACATCATAGCTCAGTCAATAAAATTGCCGTAAATCTCTCTGGTAAAACCATCAATGATGAAAACCTCGTATCTCATATTGAAAAGCTACTGAACACATACCAGGTTCCACCTGAGAGCATTATTTTCGAAATTACCGAAACTGCTGCTGTAGCAGATATTCTTGTAGCTTCCAGAATTATGAAGGACATCAACGCACTGGGTTGCCAATTTGCACTTGATGATTTCGGTATTGGATTTTCTTCTTTTTATTACCTGAAACAGTTACCTGCTGAATATATTAAAATCGATGGTGCCTTCATCCGCAACATTACCACCAATATCGATGACCAGTTATTTGTTCAGGCGATCACCTCAGTTAGCTCAGGCCTTGGTAAAAAAACCGTGGCTGAATTTGTCGAAAATCAGGAAGTACTCGACTTGATTCATCAATATGGAGTTGATTACGCTCAGGGCTACCACATCGGAAAACCACAGCCTGAACCCCAAACCTCTTACCACAAATAATACAGGGTAATTATTTCGGGGTGATTCGATATAGTATTAATAACTTACCTTTTTACTTGGTTATTATTTGGAGATTTATAAATGAGTGTTGAAATTCCTGAACGTGACGGTGACGGTTACCTGCTGAGCATGAATGACTGGACACCCGAAATCGGTCGGGCTATGGCCGAGGCTGATGGTATCGACCTGGATGATGTAAAGTGGGGCCATATTATGAAAGCCCGGGAATATTACGAAGATGAAGCCGTCGTGCCACCTATTCGCAAATTTGCCAAATATGTCGGCGAAAACCAGAAAGACATCTTCAAGATGTGGAAAACCGGCCCAATGAAACCAATTACTAAATACGGTGGCCTGCCAAAACCTACAGGTTGCGTATAATTTCATAAAGTAGAACAAAAAATACTGGTTGGTTTTTTAAGGGAACTTCAGCAATGGGGTTCCCTTTTTTATGTCTCATTTCTGACCATTGCGCCTACCCCTGACGCCAGACAGGGCCAACACGGCAACCGCCCCGGAAAAACTCAGCCACACCGACACTTCAGCGCTCAAACCCAGCTGATCACCAAGCAAAGCAATTAATACTGCACATGAAAAAGCAAAGATAAATTGCCTGATTTGAAGGCATTTTTGGCATTTTTTATGCATATTTCCTGCTATTGTTATGAGTTATAGACTTTTTGACGCCATATGAATTCTTCAACGATTATAGGCATTGTTGCCAGCCTGTTTCTCCTGGTAGGAAGTATTTTTATTTCTTCTGACCAGTTTATGGTCTATCTGAACCTGCCGGGCTTTTTCATCGTGGTGACCGGTACCCTGGCCGCCACCTTCATCAGCTATCCCCTTTCTGAGTTACGAACAGCAACACAGAACGCTTCACTGGTGATGAAAAAAGAGCACGACCAGGTGCCTGATCTGGTCAGAGAAATTGTCACGGTTGCCAAGCTCAGCATGCAGTACAAGGTCAGCAAGATCGAGGATCACCTCGACAAGGTCACCAACCCGTTTCTGCGAACCGGCATCCAAATGGTCATTGATGGCGCCACCATTGAAGACATTACCTCGCTGCTGCAATGGCGTATATCGCGCTTGCAGGCCCAGGAGCAGACCATAACCGAAATCTTCCATAACATGGCAAGCTTTGCCCCTGCGTTCGGCATGTTCGGTACCTTGATTGGCCTGGTCAATATGCTGTTTTCTATCGAGAGCGGAAATGTTGGCCAGATCGCTCATCATATGTCAGTGGCTCTGATGACTACCCTTTATGGCATCATCCTCGCCAACCTGGTTTTCAGGCCCATTGCCCTGAAACTGGAAAGACGTACCGAAAAACGCGTCATGCTGATGAACATGGCGCTCGAAGGTGTATTACTGTTGAAAGAACAGCGCAGTCCCAGCATTGTGCGCCAGACACTGGAATCGTTCGCCGCAGATTATGAGGATGAGTTGTCCGATACACCCGTAGGGTTTGCAGCATCGTCCCGAAGCCCACAGTAGCATGAACAATACTACGCCTCATTCCCACGCTTATTTGCATCGCGCCAGTTACCGGATGCAGAGCATTCTGCAGCAAAAACCAGCCAGATCCCAGGGTCAGTCATGGCTGATTATCTACCTGGATGTGATTACCCTGCTGTTGGCCATGTTTATCCTTCTGGTCAACCAGCCTCAGCAGGAGTTTCTGGTAGAGGACAGCAAAATCCAGCAAGACAGGCTACAGCCTGAAACCGTGGAAGCCCGGGAAACCACGTTCACTGATGCAGAGGATGAAAAACTGGCAGAAAGCCCAGTGCCCTCACCTGATGAACGACGTAACATTGCCGAGGAGATTCGCAAACAGCTTGAAACGATTCAGGGAGAGGACCTGGTTGTGCAGGTAGACCCGGGAACCATCAAGCTGCAATTACCTGAATCCATTCTGTTTGAGACCGGCAAAAGTGACCTGCTGCAAGGAGCCGACCGCTTGCTGGAAAGCGTGGCCCCGATTATTCTGCAGTACGATTACCCGGTTTCGGTTGAAGGACACACCGATAATGTCCCCATAGCCAGCGTTCAATTCCCCTCCAACTGGGAATTGTCATCGGCCCGTGCTTCGATCGTTATCCGCAAGCTGGTAGCACTGGGAGTCCCTTATTCAAGACTCAAGGCCATCGGCTTTGCCGATACCAGTCCGATTGACAGTAATGACACCGTTGAAGGGCGCCGCAACAATCGTCGTGTCAACATCATTATTCACGCTCAGTAGCAACCTCAATCCTGTCACGACCATTTTCCTTGGCCTGATAAAGCGCCATATCCGCCTTCTTCAACAGCTCTTCAGGATTGTCAGCATGATCAGGATAAGATGCGACACCAATACTGGTGGTGATGGACAATGTTAACGAAGCAGACACCTCAATCGGTGTATTTCTGATCTTTTCCAGCAGGCGCTGGGCGAGTTCACGGGCTTCATCCAGGCTGGTTTCCGGGAGAACCACAACGAATTCCTCGCCACCATATCGCCCGCTAAAATCAGTGGCTCGGATGGTGTTTTTCAATACGCTGGCTATCTGAACCAGGACACGATCACCAACAAGGTGTGAATAATTGTCATTGATATTCTTGAAATGATCCAGGTCCAGCATGAATATCGACATGTTATGGTTATAACGTGATGTTCTGGCGCACTCGTCATTCAGGTATTTGCTCAGGGCATTGCGATTGTGCAGCCCCGTCAGGGCATCATGGGTCGCCATATGTTCCAGATCACGCGTGCGTTCCTGGACGGTCATTTCCAGCCGATGCTCTGTTTCCTGCATAAACAGGAATTGCGCCCTGACCTTGTTGATCAACAGTAAAAAGACCACGGCAAACACCAGGTAAGCGACAACATATTTAATCACTTCATCAATCACCAGTTCATCACTTTCATTGATAAATTCACTGTCATGGAAAGTGACACTGATACCACCGCGAATATCGCCAAGTTTATAGCCCTGTACGGCATGACAATTCAGGCATGGCTGTTTGACTACCAGCGGCGCCATGTAACGGAACAGCTCCTTGTTAGCTGACGTCACTTTTTCGCTGACTTCTTTAACTCCTGCCTCAAATTGCTGTAGAGCCCGGGTTTCCCATTCGTCAGCCTTGTTAGCCGGTCGTATCGGTTTCAGACTTGTAAGGCGGAACGAGTACCTGGACTGTAATGCCAGCAGTTCTGACATCTGACGAGTCATGTAGGCCGGATTGACCATGGTAAGTTTGCGGCCATCGGTTGTTGTCAGGTCGCGCTCTGGAATCATCAGATAAGGATTCGGTGGTGTTGTTGCGGTAGTCGGCACATAGACGCCACCATGACTCGCGTTCCAGAAACGCGACAGTTCCACCAGGCGAAAAATGTTGCGGGCACTTTCAGTTACAGTCTGGTTATGCTGCTCTTTTAACTTCTGAATACTTTCAGATAAAGACCAGGTGGCAAAAGCAGCGACAACAGCGAGCAACAGCAGCCACCAGGAACGATTAACCAGTAAACTTACTGCAAAAGATTGTTGCTCAGTAATACCTGTCTCTTCAGCCACGACAACACCAAATTAACCTACTTCAATCATAGCCCAAGAGACAGGTACTGATCAGAATTCTTCCCACTCCTCGTCGTTATTATCATATGAAGAAGGAGCCGGAGTCATCTTCACGGGTTTGCCTGCAGGTTTGGCATCAGGCGACGCTGGTGCAGCCCGTTCAATAGTCGACGTTGATGCAGCCCGCTCGATTGTCGATGCAGGTGCAGCAGCACGTGGCGGCCTGGCTGTATAGCTACCGGAAGTATTGAAAAACGCCATGGCGCGTTGCATATCAGCGGCATTATCACTCATTGCTGCGCTGGCAGCCGATGTCTCTTCGGCAAGCGCGGCATTTTGCTGGGTCATTTCATCCATATTGGTGATGGCCATATTGACCTGTTCAATACCTGCTGTCTGCTCGGCACTGGCTGCTGCTATTTCAGCTATGATGTCACCGACTTTCTTGACGCCCTCGACGATTTCAGTTAACGATTCGCCGGTCTGGTTAACCAGATCAGAACCGGAGTTTACCTTGTCAACAGAGTCTTTGATGAGCTCCTTGATTTCCTTGGCAGCTTCCGCCGAACGTGATGCCAGGTTGCGAACCTCGGTTGCCACCACTGCAAAGCCCCTGCCCTGTTCACCGGCGCGTGCCGCTTCAACCGAAGCATTCAATGCCAACAGGTTGGTCTGGAACGCGATCTCGTCGATCACACCAATGATTTCAGCAATACGGTTGGAAGACTCACTGATCTGCTGCATGGCCTGAACAGCATCGTTAACTACCTGGCCACCTTTCTCGGCTGCACCACGCGCAGAAGTGGCCACCTGGTTAGCCTGCTGGGCATTGTCACTGTTGTTTTTAACCGTACTGGTCAACTCTTCCATGCTGGCAGCCGTTTCCTCGAGGTTGGCTGCCTGTTGCTCGGTGCGACCACTGAGGTTGTTATTACCATCGGAAATTTCTTCTGAAGCCGTGTTGACCTGATCAGAGATGCTGCGCAGCTGCTCGACGGTCTGCTCGACATTGGCAATGGTCTTGTTAATGTTGTTTTTCACATCCCCAAAGGTACCACTGTAATCCTTCTCGATTTTATGGGTCAGGTCACCTTCAGCCATTTTTCCCATGACCGAATCAATATCGGTAAACACGCTGGTCAACTGGTTAAGCAAAGTATTGAAGCCATTTGACAACTGCAGGAAGAAGCCCTGCTTGCCCGCTGTATCCAGGCGGCGCTTGAGATCCCCCTCACTGGCGGCTTCAACCAGTGAGTCGATTTCTTTCTCAATGGCCACTTCCTGGGTTCTGTCGGTCCATTCCACGGCAGTACCCAGGCGCTTACCTTCAGCGTCAATGACCGGGTTGGCAACGATACGCATGTTCCTGCCGCCGACTTCCAGTTCGGATTGATAGGTAGATGTCAGGCCATCCAGCAGGCGAATCTGATGTCCGGGATTTTTGTGAAACACATCGATATTGGTTCCAAGAAGATTGGCTGCATTGAAGTCAGGCAGGTCTTTGCGAATATCGCTTTCTGCTTCAGTAAACAGCTTCTCGGAATTCTTGTTGAGATAAATAATTTCGCGCTCAGGGTTAGCCAGCATCACGTTGCTGGAGACATTATCCAGGGCAACCCGTATACGCTCGTTTTCAGCGGCAATGCGGCGCTCTTCCTGCAGGCGCTCCTGTTCCAGCTGTTCCTGTTTGAGTTTTTCTGTCTGATCGATCCACTGTGTGACACGACCGACATATTCCCTGTTTTCATCATAAATGGGACTGGCGGCCAGGTGCAGGGAACGCCCAGCAATAACACCATCAAGCCTGGCATCATGGTCAAGATGACTTGAGTAGGCAGTTTTGAATTCACCCTCTTCAAAATAATCTGACAACTTGCGGCCAATTAGATCATTAGCATTGAAGTCGGGATGAGAGTTTTTCCATTCCGCCTCCATCTCCTTGAACTGGGCTTCAGCAGCATGGTTCATGTATATCAACTGGTTATTGTCATCGGAAACCGTCGTAGGAGTACTGTTGTTATCCAGTGCCAGTTTGATTCTCAAGGTTTCTGTGGCTTTTTCCTGGGTATGGCTGATATTAAAACCGGTGCGAATCTGCATGATGCGGGCAGCCCTGATAGTACGACCGATTTCACTGTCGTCACCATCGCCGGCATTTTTAGTAAAGTCCCCTTCAGCAATCGCCATCATCGCAGTTGACAACTGCCCCATGGGTTTAACAACACTGTTGACGATATAGTAGGCAATGATCAGGGCAACAATTACCAGAACCAGAACAAAAGCAAATTCAATATAGGCCATGGTCTGGAAACCTTCGATGCGTTTTTCCAGCAATATGGTTAACTGTGGCGCAACCAGGTCATATAAACTGTAGCCGGCGGCAATGGCTTTGGAGGCATTCTGGAAGCCGGCTTCGATTTCGATTCCATCCAGGTCTGATGCAACAAGAACCTCATCGACATCAGCTATCATCCGGTTTGCCGCACTGACAAAACTCTCAATCGCTGCCTGCAGCGGGATTTTAAGCGAATCGTTATTATCAAACGCTACCTGCAAACTGCGATTTGTGGCTTCGACACCTTTTCTGGCGACGGTAAGTTTTTCGATAAGATCAATTCTACGGTTTTCTGCCAATTTACCCCGATCAAGTACACCCTCTACCGTTGAGCGCACACTACTCATGTTTTCCAGCACATCCGGCAGCTTGGTGACAATGGCATCCATCAGGTAGTAACTGTCAAGATCCGGATCCAGAATCAAATTGGATGTATCACCCACCCGGTAAATCAGACTCTGAATCTGGCCAATGGTCTCGGTATGACGAGTTTCAGAGTCGCTTGAAGTCAAACCGCGAACTTCTGACAGGAGACGACTGACATCATTTTTTAACTCGGCCCAGTCAGAGTTTACATCCAGTATTTCACCAAGACGGCCATCCACCTGGTCTATATCAGCAATGGCAGATGTGATCTGGCTTCGGGTATCATTCAGCCGACCATCCACATCTGACCCTGTTTTCTGGGCACTGGCAAGACCACGGTGAGCCTGTGTCAATTCCAGCAGCTTGCGAAGCGGCTGATTATATTCAACACCATGTATTTCTTTTTGTGCAAAATTAATATTTTCGTTGCCTGCTTTTACCAGCAGGAAAGTCAGGGCAAACAATGGAAGCAACAGGGAAATAACCACTGTGGAAAGTTTTGTAGCTATCTTTAGATTTTTGAAAGCATTCAGTCTGGATAACAGTGGTTTATCTTTAAGCGTGGCTTTGCCCTGGTTGATGTCTCGATACAGAGCTTCTGCTTCATCTATTTCATTTCTTTGGGGACGCGTGCGCACGGACATATACTCCACAATCTGTCCATTACGGGTAATGGGCGTGACATTCGCCTTGACCCAGTAAAAGTCCCCGTTTTTGGCGCGGTTTTTAACCAGTCCGGTCCAGGGATTACCTGCCTGCACCGTATCCCATAAATCCTTGAAAGCCTCGGGTGGCATATCGGGGTGTCGAACAATATTGTGATTCGCCCCCAGCAACTCAGCCTCTGAAAAACCACTGATCTCCACGAAATGCCGGTTACACATGGTAATAGCACCCTTGAGATTGGTAATGGATACCAGCATTTTCCCTTCTGGAAACGCTATTTCATTTTGTGTAACCGGTTCGTTAATCTTCATTTCGATATTCCCGATGGTGTGATTTTTTTCTTGTTGATTGGGCTGGTTTTGACCCGGGAAAATCCGGGAAACAATTACCTTTTTATAACGACTGTCGGATAAATATCTTTAGAAAATATTTGGTGAATTTCTGTCACATTTATCAGGTATGATTTGTCCTCGAAATCACGCTGCAGCAGACAATGATCAACGCAATAAAACACTACCTGACCATTACATTCAGCTACTGGGCCTTCACCATCACCGATGGCGCTATCCGTATGCTGGTGGTACTTTATTTTCATCAGCTCGGCTACAGTCCTCTGGAGATTGCCCTGCTGTTTCTGTTCTATGAATTCTTTGGCATAGTCACCAATCTTGTCGGCGGCTGGCTGGGTTCGCGTATCGGCCTGAACCTGACCATGCATATCGGTATGGCGCTACAGATTATCGCCCTGCTGGCATTAACGGTACCCACTGAATGGTTGTCGGTCGCCTACGTGATGGCGGCACAGGCACTGTCAGGGATCGCCAAGGATCTCAACAAGATGAGTGCCAAGGCCAGTGTCAAGCTGATGTTGCCTTCTTCTGACAATGCCAACGAATCTGAAAAGCGACTGTTTAAATGGGTGGCGATTCTGACCGGTTCAAAAAACACCCTCAAAGGTGCCGGCTATTTCATTGGCGGTTTCCTGCTGGCTGTCGCCGGATTCAAGGGCGCATTGTGGATCCTGGCCGGTGCTTTGTTTTTTACGCTGGCAGTCACTCTGGTTATTCTTCCCAACAATATTGGTAAAACAAAAGCCAAAACAAAGTTCACCCAGCTGTTTTCCCGCAGTCGTGAAATCAACTGGCTGTCGGCCGCAAGGTTCTTTTTGTTTGGTTCAAGAGACGTCTGGTTTGTCGTGGCCCTGCCGGTATTCCTGTCCGCTTCACTGGGCTGGTCTCATTCCCAGACCGGCGCATTCCTGGCACTGTGGATCATCGGCTATGGTTTTGTGCAAAGCTCTGCTCCTGCCTTTTTCCGAAAACATCCGGTTTCAGGTAATACCGCAATCTTCTGGACATTCGCTCTCTCTATCGTCCCTGCGCTGATTGCTGCCGGCCTGATTTATGAATTACCTGCGCAATGGCTGCTCATGGGAGGGCTGGCCCTGTATGCCATCGTGTTTGCCTTGAACTCCGCGGTTCATTCTTTTTTGATTCTCAACTACTCGGATCATGACAAGGTGTCGACCAACGTTGGCTTCTACTACATGGCCAATGCTGGTGGACGCCTGACTGGAACGGTTTTATCCGGCTGGGCTTATCAGCAGTATGGCCTGGCAGGATGCCTGGTGATTGCCTGCGGGTTTGTTCTGATAGCCGGGATGTTCAGTTTGCCTTTATCGAGAACGACCTCAGACAAACAAAGGAATTCCCTCTGAGCCTTAATGACTCCACCGGTTTATTCCTGAAGACGCTGTAAATACTTCCATGCAAGCTTCCATGCCGCCTCCATGCGGCATGAGACTTCAGGAATAAACTGGTGAAATCATCTCAAAGATACCCCAGGTAGCAACTCTGTACTTGTGGTGCTAACTATCTAACCTATGATTCGTTCTAAGTGATATAGTTGAAGTTCCAAGCGGGAACAAAAACAATCAATCACTGTCAGAAATCCCACACTGAAAACACAGTAATCAAGACAGAAATACGGAGTCATTGATGACCGATAACAATAATCAGTCGAATGATCTAATAAGTGCATTTGACCAGGTTAAAACCGCCTTACAGAATAAAATCATCGGCCAGGAAAAACTCGTCAGTCGCCTGCTCATTGCACTGATTTCGGAAGGTCACCTGCTGGTGGAAGGCCCACCCGGGCTGGCCAAAACCCGTGCCATCAAGGCCTTGTCAGAATTCATCGAAGGTGACTTTCACCGCCTGCAATTTACTCCCGACTTATTGCCGGGTGATCTGACAGGTACTGATGTCTACAACCCACAAGGCGGCGAGTTTGTATTTCAGCAAGGTCCCATTTTCCATAATCTGGTACTGGCCGATGAAATCAACCGTGCGCCGGCCAAGGTACAATCCGCCCTGTTGGAAGCGATGGAAGAAAAACAGGTAACCGTCGGCCAAAACACCTACCCGTTACCCGTGCCTTTCCTGGTGATGGCTACGCAAAACCCAATCGAACAGGAAGGTACTTATTCCCTGCCAGAAGCACAGCTTGACCGTTTCCTGATGCATGTCATTATCGATTACCCGCAAGCCTCCGATGAAACGGCGATACTGGAACTGACTCGACTGGAAGCACTGCACAGCAGTCAACGGCAATCTGCATCTACAGATACCCCGTTGTTAAGCAAGCAGCAAATCCGCCAAGCTTGCTCAGCCTCGTTATCCATGCAGATGACCGATAACGTGCAGCAATACCTGGTGCAACTGGTGTTAGCCACCCGCAACCCCGGTGCATGGAGCAACGACCTGGCGCACTGGGTAAGCTTTGGCTCAAGCCCCCGTGGCACCATTGCTCTGGATCGCTGTGCTCGCGCCCATGCCTGGCTGGCAGGTCGCGATTATGTTTCTCCGGAAGACATACAGGCCGTTTTTGCCGATACCCTGCGCCATCGCGTTCTGCTTTCCTACGAAGCAGAAGCCGAAGGCTATTCTCCGGATGACTTTCTCAATGCCATTTTGCAAAGGGTGCCGGTTGTATAATCAGGGAATACCGCTAAATGTTTGACCGACTTTTTAAAAGACGCGGATCCGGACAGGAAACAGCAAGAGCGTTTAATCCCGAACATGCCATCCATGTCACCCTGGATGAACTGATCAACCTGCGTATGCAGGCACGCCATTTATCCTTGCACAGCAAACTTCCAGCTACCCATGTTATGTCCGGTAACCATATCTCCCACTTCAAGGGCCGCGGTATGGATTACATGGAGTCACGTATCTACCAGGCCGGTGATGACATCCGCAACATGGACTGGCGCGTAACGGCACGGACGGGTCAGCCACATATCAAGCTTTTCCAGGAAGAAAGACAGCGTCCGGTGATAATGATGCTGGATTTCAACCCAGGGATGTTTTTCGCCAGCCAGGGCAGGTTTAAATCGGTTGTTGCTTCACAGGCGGCTGCCCTGCTGGCCTGGTCCGCACTTAATAATGGTGACCGTGTTGGCGGCCTCATCATTAACCATGGCCATACGGAAATTGCAGACCAGGCAGGCAAGAAAGGTATCCTGGCTTTACTGCATGCCATTGAAAAACACAGCAACCCTCACAAATACCTGCACGAATACCTGCAGGCTCAATCACCTGCGTCATCCCGGCCAGGCGACAATGAACACTTCAGTGAAGGACTGCAGCGCCTGGTACGCATGTCACGCCCCGGCAGCCTGGTTTTTGTATTCAGTGATTTCTATCAACTCGATGCTGCAGCGATAAAACAACTGTCCCTGCTGAAACAACATTGCGACTGTGTTCTGATTCGCCTCAGCGACCCACTGGAAACCACGCCACCTCCAGCCAACCGCTATGCTGTCAGCAATGGCCAGCAACAGGCCGTCATCAACACTGCCAATCAGCAGCAGGCCAAACATTACCAGCGCTGGTTTGGCTCCCACCAGCAACAACTCAGGGATGTTACTCGCAAGCTTGCCATGCCGTTAATCGAGCTGAGCACAGCACAGCCACCACTGGATACCTTAAGAAAACATTTTTCATTACGTACGCGTGGACGATCATCACGCTAACTCCATGCAGACACCCGGCGAATATACACTGCAATTACACGATATCCACCTGCCCGACCCCGCAGGGTGGTGGCCGCCAGCACCCGGCTGGTGGATCTTCGCGGTATTACTGTGCGTGCTGCTGTTCTGGTTGCTGCGCATTGGCTGGCAGTGGTTGCAGTATCAACGCTGGCGCAACCGGGTACTCAATGAGTTCCGTCATTTTGAAAGCATTGATAATGTTCAGTTCCTCACGCAAATTACTGAGAAACTGCGGCAACTGGCGATCACGGTTTATCCTGAAGATGAAGTGGCCAGCCTCACTGGAAACCACTGGCTTGAATTTCTGGATTCACATGCTGAACACAAGGGATTTACAGAACATCCTGCAAAGCTGATCATTGAAGCGCCCTACAGCGGCCAGCAGGTCAAGCTGAGCCCACAACAAAACCGCCAACTGATGCAGCTGACAAAACATTGGGCAAAGCACAATACAAGCCGTGAGTGTTACCAGCGTTTAATGCAAAAGGGTACAGGCTGATGTCATTTCTATCACTGGAATTTGCCTGGCCATGGGTATTTCTCTGCATCGTCTTGCCCATCATCAGTTACCTGCTAATGCCGCCTGCCAGGCAAAGCAGTCAAAGTGCTTTGCTGTTTCCGTTCACACAGATGCTCGCCAGCATGCAGGCTGACTCCGTGAACCAAAATTCTGTGCTGCTCAGATGGCTGGCTATGCTTGCATGGCTGCTGCTTGTTATTGCAGCGGCACGCCCCCAATGGATTGGTGACAGTATCCAGGTTCCGGTGAGCGGCCGCAGCCTGATGCTGGCCGTGGATATCTCCGGCAGCATGGAAAATGAAGACATGGTGATTAACCGCCGTGCGGTTGATCGTCTGACTGCGGTAAAGGCTGTTGCCGGTGAATTTATTGAAAAACGTGAAGGCGATTATCTTGGCCTCATCCTGTTTGGTACCAAGGCCTATCTGCAAAGCCCGCTCAGTTATGACCGCAAGACCATACGGATTCTTTTAAACGAAGCGGTCACGCGTCTTGCCGGGGAAAACACCGCGATTGGTGACGCCATCGGACTGGCGGTCAAACGCTTAAAAAAACAGCCCCAGCAAAATCGTGTACTGGTATTACTGACCGATGGAGCCAACACCGCCGGTAGTATCGAGCCGTTGAAAGCAGCGGACCTTGCTGCCAGTGAATCCATCCGGATTTATACCATTGGCGTTGGTGATGACTCGGTACGCACCTCCGGCATCTTCGGACTGCGCCTGCGCAAAAGTGACCTTGATGAAGACACACTCAAGGCCATTGCCAGTAAAACCGGAGGACGCTTCTTTCGTGCACGGGATATTTCACAACTGCAGGAAATTTACCAGATACTGGATGAAATCGAACCTGTAACAGATGAAAGCCAGAGCTTTCGCCCTGTTACCGAACTTTACCAGTGGCCACTTGCTACTGCTGTAATACTGGCGCTGGTTATCAGCATCTTCAGGAGGAAACAGTATGACTGATTTCCATTTCCTCGATCCCGAGTGGTTGCTGTTGATCATTCCTGTGTTGATGATGCTGGTTGTTTCCCGCTTCAGGCAAAGCAGCGCTTCAGCCTGGCAAAACGTTATTGAACCCCAGCTGTTGCAGCACCTGCTGCAAAACCCTGGCGCCACAGCCAGCCCCTGGTTGAAACTGCTTTCAGTGGCAGGGACTTTGCTTGCCATCATCGCTCTAGCCAATCCTGCCTGGGAAAAACAACCGGAGTCTGTGTTTGAGACGCCACGGGCACTGGTGCTGGTACTGGACCTGTCTGCATCAATGAACGCCGCCGACCTTGCCCCCACACGCCTGGTCAGGGCGCGTCTTAAAATACGTGACATCCTTGAACGCTCGGTTGAAGGCCAGACCGGCCTTGTGGTGTTTGCCGGAGATGCCTTCAGTGTTGCGCCGTTAACCCGCGACAGTGAAACCATCACTTCGCAGTTAAGGGTTCTGGAGCCAGGCATCATGCCGGTTCAGGGCAGTCGTGTTGATCTTGGGCTCGAACAAGCCGGTAAACTGCTCGAGCAGGCGGGAATTCCTGCCGGTGATATTCTGGTTATAGCCGATGGCCTTGAAAACACCCAGACCAATATCATCACCCGCAAACTGCATCAACAGGGACACCGTATCTCTTTCATGGGTGTGGGCACACTCGAAGGCGCCCCCATCAGCAACGGACGCGGGGATGTGATTCGTAACCCGAACAACACACCCGTGCTTGCCAGGCTTGCAGAAGACCGCTTTCAAAAACTGGCTGAAGCAGGTGGTGGTCGCTATACACGTATAGCACTTAATAACAGTGACATTGATTACCTGCTGGACATGCCTGCGCTGAATCATGACAAACAGCTGAATGAAACGCTGGCCGCACAAAACCGGTGGAAACAAACCGGACCATACTTCACCTTACTGTTGCTGCCTCTTGCTGCACTGGCGTTCAGGCGAGGCTGGTTAATGCTATTCATGCTTGTCATCATCACTCCCCTGCCGGATACCGCCTATGCATTCAGCTGGCAGGATTTATGGAAAACTCCGGAACAACAGGCTTCAGAGGCACTCATGCAACAACGCCATGAAGCCGCACTCGAACTCTCTTCCAATCCGGATGTTCTGGGCAGCGCCTATTACAGACAACAACAGTTTGAACAGGCCTTTAACCAGTTCAAGCAGTCCCGGGGGGCTGATGCCGATTACAACCAGGGCAATGCACTTGCGCGCATGGGCAAGTACCAGGAAGCGATCGAAGCCTATGATCGTGCGTTGCAGCAACAGCCTGACATGCAACATGCTATCGATAACAAGTCCGCCATCGAAGCCCTGCTCGAGCAGCAGCGCCAGCAGCAACAACAGTCAGAACAGGAAAGCGACGCATCCCAAGAAAGACAGGAACAACAGCCCCCTGACCAAAATACGCCAAATGACAAAAATGATCAAAACGAGCAGAGGGATTCACAATCTGAACCATCTGCATCTTCTGACCAGGCCGAACAGCAACCATCAGATACTGCAGAACAGTCAGAACAACAGGCAGGCTCACAACAGGCTGATCCACAACAGGCACAGCAACAGAATGATGCTGCTTCCCTCAACAATGATTTTTCTGATGCTGCTGAGGCAATGGAACAAGCACAGCAGGATCAACAGGAAAATCAGCCAGAGGTAAATCAGTCAGAGGAAAATCAGTCAGAGGCAGACCAGAAAAAAGAGTTATCCGGAAAACCTCCCGAAGAGCCATCGTCACAGGCACAGCAAGCAAGACCTGAGGAAACACAGCCCGACCAATCAGAACGACCATCACCGATGCAGCAGCAGGCCCAGCCGCTGGCCCCGGAAGAACAACAGGCCGCAGAACAATGGCTGCGGCGCATTCCGGATGATCCCGGGGGGCTTTTAAAACGCAAGTTTTTGTATCAGTATCAACAAAGAAACCGACAACCATCCAGCCAACAAGCCTGGTAACTGTTAACTATGAGCGTATTTTACCGACTTAGCTTTTTGACAATACTTATCCTGTTAGTGTTTTCACAGCAGCTCATGGCGAGCGTCACTGCCCAGGTTGACCGTAAAACTGCTTATGAAGGGGAATCCATTACCCTGAGTGTGAAAGCCGATAATCTTGCCGGAATGAACAAACCGGATTTTTCTCCTTTAACAAAAGATTTTGAATTATCCGGTACCAGTCAGAGTTCTTCCATCAGCATTGTCAACGGACGCAGTACCGCTTCCCAAAAATGGTCGGTGCGCCTTCGCCCTCTGAAATCAGGAAAAATCCAGATTCCCGCACTGCAGGTCGGACAACTGCAAACATTGCCCATCGATATCGAAATCAAGCCCATACCGGTACAAAGCGGCGCCCCACAACCCGGCCAACCACTGTTCATTACCATGAATATTGACTCCGAGGCCGAACATTTTTACGTACAGCAACATATCCCGCTGGTCGTAAAGCTCTATTACAAACATGAAATCCGCCAGGGGCGCATCAACGACCCGCAACTGGAAAATGCTTCACTGGAAAAGCTGGGTGACGATACCAATTATGAAAGCCAGTACAACGGACAAAACTATAAAGTGTTTGAGCGACGCTACTCATTACTGGTCGAAAAAAGTGGTCAACTGACAATACCCGGTGTCAGTTTTCAGGGTTACATGCAAAACCCCCAGTCCTATAGCATGCAGAAAGGCTATGACCCTTTCTCCTCATTTATTTTACGGCCTCCACTGGCGAACCAGGGCCAACCGGTAAGTGTCAGAAGCGAACCGCTGAAACTGGAAATCGAATCACATCCTCCGGAATTCGACGGCAACCAATGGCTGCCGGCCGAAGAGTTAAAGCTGGAAGACAGCTGGACCACCAATCCTCCCACTTTCAGGGTTGGCGAACCTGTGAGCCGCACCATCACCATCATGGCCAAGGGACTAGTTGCCTCACAGATCAAGCCCCTCGAGTTACCCAATATCTCTTCATTCAGGCGCTATGCTGAACCGGCTGAAACAGAAACCCGTACTGACGGGCAAACCGTCTTTGGTGTAAGCAGGCGAACCTTCACCTACATTCCAGCCTACGCCGGTGATCAGAAAATCCCTGAGCTCAGCATCAAGTGGTGGAACGTAGTGACAGCCAAACAGCAAGTGACGACCCTGCCCGGCTGGGAATTACGTGTCGAAGCAAATCCGGCTGCACAACAAAGCTTGTCGGAGGCCAGGCCGGATACTGCTGTTTCACCCAGGACAGTAGCCCCAAAACAGCCAGCCGCATCTCAGGACCAGTCTGAAGCCCTATCTCAATCGGCACAAACCGATATGGCGTTTAATATCAGTGCTTTCTTCAATGAGTATCGCTACTGGCTTGCTGCATTTGCTTTACTCATTATCGTGCTTTATTTCCTGCGCCCGAAAAAGAGCATAAAAACGCTATCGACAACTACAGAAAAACAGCCAGTCACTGAAGAGAGCATGACTGAATCTGCCTCAAAAACGCATTTACTGGATAAATTACAGCAAGCCTGCAATCGCAATGACATCAATGAAGCGGCCAAAGCCCTGCTGGAACTGGCTCGAATTACCTGGCCTGACAAGCCGCCGATGAGTATTGGAGCATTGGCTAATAATGTTTCAGAAGGAAAAGATGCGCTGCTTGAAATGGACCGCTGCCTCTATTCCGGGCAAACGGATAACTGGAACGGTAAAAAAATCTGCAGCCTGTTTGCAAGGGGTTTCAGACCTGTCAAAAAAACACACGAACAAGCACCGGCACTCAAGCCTTTATATCCGCAGTAAAAAAGATTCAAACCCTGGCATTATTACCTGACAGGCATCAGGAATGATTTCCACCCTCTGCTGGTATTGTCGCGGCAGTGTGGACAGGATTTATCCAGTTTCTTTTTTTCCACGTCTTTTACAAAAATTATCATCAAAAAATAGCAAGTACCAAATACGGCTGTTATCGAAAACAGAGTATAAAAGATATCAGCAACCATAATTTCATCCCCCTATCCCCCTGTTTCGATTATAGCAACTCAGATAACCGGCTATCTGCTTATAAGCGGAAGTCTTATGGAAACTTGAAACTAATTGATTTATCTCAATTAGCATTTGGTAATAGCATGATTTTAATGAAATTTTTTTTTATGGTTTGCCCGCTGTGCTTATGAGATCAATGACTTCATCACTCACCGGCCAGTCGTTTTCACGCAGGGCCTGTGCTAGTTGCATCGCCGTCATGTCACCATAGGCTTTGGCATACCAGACTGCATCACTTGAGGTTAACGCAGAAACATCAGCGCCCTCTTCGATAAGAAAGCTGATTAGTGCAGTATCTCCTTTGATCAGGGCACCATGGAGCAGGCTGAACCTGTTTTCGCCATGGGCATCAATGGATTCACCATATTGTTTACCATGTAACACCAGGCGCTTTATTCGCCTCATATTCTCAGCATAACCGGCCTGCCCTGGCTCGCAAACCAGGGCATCGAATGCAGCAGCAACAAAGCTGTTTCCTTCATCAATATAGGCTTGGCTGACACCCGGCAGGTTAAAATACCACCAGATAAAATCACCGACGCCCTTTACCTTGGAACTACCGCCGATACCACAGTCATCTGCATTACCGACACTGGCTGATATGGTAGCCAGTTCCCTGTCAGGAAACTGTTTGAGGAAAAGGAATGCTCCTGAAAAAACAAGTAAAATAATAAACAGAAGCCCCAGGATAATAGCTTTTTTCATCAGAAATCAATCAGTCCTGCAAAGCAGTTTTTACACGCTGCAAACGCTCATTCGCTTGTTTGGCAACTTCGATAACCTGTTCATTATCAGACAAGCTGATCACCGCCATTGGATCCATGAAAACAACATCGCAACTACCATTTTCATTGTCACGCACCACCACGTTACAGGGCAACAAGACGCCGGCGTTGTTATCCGCAGTGACTGCCTGGTTTGCCAGAGGCGGATTGCAGGCACCCAGAATTTTGTAGGCAGGCCGATCGATATCAAGCTTCTTTTTGACGGTTCCGGCAAAGTCAATTTCGGTCAAAATGCCAAAGCCTTCTTTCATCAGTTCAGCTGTGACATTTTCTACAGCCTGGTCAAATGATTGATTTACGGTTACTGAAAATGAATACATTATAAATACTCCGGAAATGCCTAGCGTTATAATGTTGTGTACTAGACAAGGCAAAATTTTCTGAGAAAGCGGAGTTTACATCAAGTAAATGAGCATTTTGAAGAAAATTATAACACCGGATAGTGCCGACAGAATAAGGCTAGTCTTTTGCGTTATCGATGCGACCGATAGCACAGCTCACAAAAGACTTGGCTTTCGCTGTTGCTGCCTTGATACCTTCAGCGGTGCCGGTCTCAGGATAGCCGAGCCTGAGCAATTCAGCTGCTACCTCATCCCGGTATGACTCATCACCTTCGACAGTAACAATACCTTCCTCAATAGCCACATCCGCCGCAGTGACGACATCAAGTTCTGACAATTTGTTCCTGATGGTTGCCGCACAACCACCACATTTAATATTCTCTACTGATATCTGATAACTCATTGGCAAGCCCTCGCTGGTTATTTCCAGCTACGACGATTAATGACATAGCCGCTCATTTTTGCCTTGAATGGCAATAACAGCATACCGTCAATACGGTTTACATCATTTTTTTCCTCGAAGCCATCAATGCCGATCGTCATGGCATTATGACCTGCTCTTGGCTGATCGACATAGGTGCCGAACAGGCGATCCCAGATTGACAGGTTGAAACCGAAATTACTGTTGGCCTCGTCATCTTCGACAGAATGATGCACACGATGCATATCGGGAGTAACAAACAAAATACGCAATACCTTATCCAGCGGCAGAGGTAACCTGACATTGCCATGATTAAACATTGCCATGCCGTTTAAAATCACCTCGAAAAGGATAACTGCAACGACCGGCGGACCCAGAGCAATAATGACAATAAACTTGATAACCATTGAAAGCAGGATTTCCAGTGGGTGAAACCTTAAACCGGTGGTTGTGTCATAGTCCCTGTCAGCATGATGGACCCTGTGCAGACGCCAGAAAGCCGGTATGGCATGGACC
>Ga0180433_10001004_pt1 | contig 47683 bp, 56 predicted proteins | sample SS_ome_8_FD_132980 | JGI IMG/M metagenome (GOLD analysis project Ga0180433, IMG submission 132980) | Hypersaline lake sediment archaeal communities from the Salton Sea, California, USA - SS_1_D_1 metaG | ecosystem: Environmental > Aquatic > Non-marine Saline and Alkaline > Hypersaline >...
ACATGGCTTGCCGTTCTGGCTTGGTGGTTGGTTTTCCAGGCATTACCCCTTACCCCCCATATATAGCTTCTAGCTAGCTTTAATTACTTAACTCCACAGGAGAGCTGGGAGTCTCTTCTGAGAGGGCTTTCCTCAGTTCGCCCCAGGACGTCCCGTCTTCCCGAATCGGGTCCTTGCCTGTGAAATCTGCCCAGCGCTGTAAAATCACGTCGCAGTAGAGCGTGTCGATTTCCATGAGGTAGGCCCGGCGGCCTGCTTTCTCTGCGGCTATAAGCGTGGACCCAGATCCGCCGAAAAGATCGAGGATGTTTTCCCCGGGTTTCGAGGAGTAGAGAATCGCCCGGGAGGCAAGCTCGACCGGCTTCTCGGTGAGATGGATCATTGACGTCGGGTTGACCTTTTTTACGCTCCAGACGTCGGTTGCGTTGTTGATTTCCGGGTTGAACCAGTGCCCCGCCCCCTTGCGCCACCCGTAGAAGCACCACTCGTGATTCCCCATGAAATCTTTCCGCGTAAGAACGGGATGCTCTTTCACCCAGATGACGGTCTGGGAAAAGTACAGGTCCGACTCGGCGAGGGCCGAAGGGTAGTTGGCGCAGTTCGCATATCCGCCCCAAACGTAGAAAGACCTGCCTGGGGCAAGGGCTCGGGCAATGTTGCCGAACCATGCCCGTAGAAGGGCGTCAAATTCCTCGTCGGTGACGAAGTCGTTCTCGAGGGGCCGGTCCTTTGGCCGAAGTTTGGCGTGGGTAGGGGCCGATGCGCCGGGTCGGCGTGAGAGGTCATGTTTCTGGTGATGCGTTAGATCCTTGGCTCTGGGCTTCTGTTCCCCGCCCCGCATGGCGTTCCGCTTGAACTCTTCCGATAGATTCGGGTCCGATTGGACGAAAGAACTCAATCCCGCGGCAATCGCATTGTTCGACCTGGGCTCCACCTTCACGTTGTACGGAGGATCCGTGTTTACGAGGTGGATCCTGGCGCCATCGAGCAGGCGACTAAGATCCTCCGGCTTGCTCGAATCGCCGCACATGAGCCGGTGATTCCCGAGCCGCCACACGTCCCCCGTCCGCGTCACCGCCTCGTCCGGAGGCTCCGGCACATCATCCGCGCCGTCTTCGTCTTCATCGCCGTCCTGGGCACCACAGAACCCCAATGCCTCCAGGTCCAGGGTTAGGTCCGGAAGTTTTAAGCCCACGAACAGGTCCGGGTACTCGAGCGAGATCTCCTCGAGGAGCGGCCCGGCGCCCTCCGTCCACTCCCCCATGATCCGGCTGTTGTTCGCCGTGACGTTCGCCGCCTTCTCGAAGGACTCCGTCCAGTCCACCTCCCGGACCGGGAACCGGGCGCCGCCCTCCGCCTCGAGCACGCCCCAGCGTTCGGAAGACGTGAACCGATCGCCCGGGGCCCCGAGTTCCACCTGGTGCTCCTCGCCCCAGGCGACCGCTGCGAGGGCCCCCTCGCCCAGGGCCTTGCGCCGCTGGTTCGCGCAGATCACGTGGCCCGTGCGCCGGTTGACGACGAAGCCGCTGAGATCTCCGAACGTTCTGAGGCTCGTTTTCAATCCTTCCATCGCTTCCGCTGAGATCTTCCTTGGGTTGTACGCCGGGGTTTCGAAGTCCCCGAGCGCCGGTCTGGATTGGGCTTCCACTTTCCCACTCAATTTCTCCCGTGGTGCCGCCGATATGAAAACTGGTCCAAGCATGCCCGGCGGTGCGTCTTCATCCCGTGGTCAGGCGCAGTGGGTGTGTCAGCACCCACAGCCGCCGGGCGCCTTTCAACTACTTATCAGCCCCTCAATGCCCACCCCCGCCGCGTTCAGCGCCCTCCGCAGAATGCTCTTCGCGACTCGATCGCTAACCTTGGTCGGCAGGCGGATTTTGAACCAATGGAAAGAGCTGGACTTCGGCAACTGCTCCTCGATCGCCTGGTAGTACTTCTCCGCAATCGCCACCGCCTCCGGCCTGGTCGGCCTGGGCCTCATATGCCTTTCGAGGCTCGCCGCGACGCGGTACAGATCCCTGTGCACCCAGATCACGAGGTCCGGCTCGAGCGCCGCCATGTCCATGAAGGCGAGCTCCGGCGTCTTCACGCCGACGGGACCGGTGCACCCTCCTCCCCCATGGACTTGGCCGAGCGTTTTGAACCAGGCGACCGGGTCCTTGCGCTCCGTCGCCTCGACCATTCGGGGATCCTCGAAGAAGCCCAGGGGGTTTCCCTCGTTCGCGGCGACGAATTCGTGTCCCATGCAGACGCCCATCTCGTGGAGGTTCCGGGCCACGAACGAGGTGCCCGAGCGGGGGGATCCCGTAACCAGAACAAGGCTCCGTTTCATGCCAGCGCCTCCCGCACGACGTCTTCCACGCTCTCGTGCTCCCCCACGGCGGCCTGGTCGAAGAAGACGGCGATGGCTTTCTTCCCGTTCATCAGGTGCCATTCCTCCTCGAGGTCCTCGACCTGGTACATGCGCTTGAGGCGCCACTTATCGCTTTGCATCTGCGGCCTCCTTCCCGTTCATCCAGGGCCTGAGCCCGACGCGCTCGATCTCGGCCACGTCCTCGTCAGTCAGCGCCATTCCGGCCCTGCGTTCGAGGATCTCCTTGGCGGTTGGAGGCTTGATTGGCGGCGGGGCCTTTTCCGGGGGGTGCTCCTCGAGGAAGTTCTCGATCACGCCCCGGGCGTACTTGTGGCCGTAGCCGTTCGAGTCCGGGCGGCTCCAGACCTTGACGAGCTCGGCGACGGCAGAGTGCCACATCGTTTCGGGAACTACGTTGGCGAAGTAGGCGGCGAAGGACCGCGTCCTGATTTTGCGCAGGCGTTCGTCCTGACCCAGGAGGTCGAGAACCCGGCCGGCGGAAGGAGGGAAGGGGTTTTCTGGTGGCGGGGCAGGAGGCCGAATAGCTTCCGGCGCGTCGGGGTTCTGGGGGCCTTCGAAGGGTGCCTCGTGCCCAATTTCCCCTTCCTGCTCCTGCTCCGGTTCCTGTTCCGGTTCCTGTTCCGGTATAGGCATAGCCTTCGCGAAGGCTTCCCGGAAGGCTTTCACGTAGCCTTTAGACAAGCCTTCCGCAAAGTCTTTAACCCTTTTGTACGTCTTGGCTTTGAGCTTGCACTCAGGCAGCAATTCGAAGGCGCCGATCCACGCTTTTACCACATTCGGGGACTCGGGCTTGTTGTACTTGAGGAAGTTCGGGAGGACCACCAGCGAAGCCTTCTCGTCGGCCTCAATCATGTCCTTTGCGGTAGCCTCTCGAAAGGCTTCCCGGAAGGCTTTCTCGGGCCATCCCATCTCGGCAGCGAGGCCGGGTATCGTGTGGCGCATCGCCCCGATTGCGGTCATGTGGGGGTGCGTGAGAAGGAAGAGGAAAGTCAGCTTTCCCTGGTCAGAAAAGGACCTGAACTTCTCGTCGTTCCAGATTCTTGGGTCGATCTTCCTGTACTTTGCCATTGGTAGAAGTCTCCAGTCAGTCGCCCTTCCCGGTAACCAGGCCGTCGCTGGTTACCACGATCGTCGGGTCCACCGCGATCCCCAGTTCGTCCTCGATCCGCCTCATAAGCTTCCGCCACTCCACCTCGTACTTGTAGAGCGGCGGGCCGTTCTGCAGGGCGTACAGGTCGTGCAGCATGCCGTGTAGGCGGGAGGCTCGGGCCTCGGCCTCCTCCGTGCGCCGGCGTAGGTTTTCGGCTTCCTCGGTCATTTCATCCTCCCCTAAGCGTTGTAATACCCGCAATGCGGGCAGTTCGTGCCCCGCGAAACAGGGCGTCCGCAACTTACGCAGACAGCGGTGTCGTCCTTTTCCAGTTGGAACGCCGCCATTGCGTCTCGAATTATCTTCGCCCCGATCATGTCCTGGTATTCGCGCGCGCACTCCCGGGCGAATAAGCGGAACTTGTCGCCCCAGAAAGACGGACTCAATTCCATTTCCTTGCGGAGTTCTTCCTTGTACGCATTGAGGGACTTTTGCCACTCCTCGCGGATCATGTCGCGGATCATGGCCTTGAGCGGGCTCGGAGTGACCTTGTTGCTGTATCGGTCCTTCTTGTCCGTCGTTAGAAAATCGGTTTCGTTTTTGATTAGTTCGTCCCACTTCTCGGGCGGGATCAGGTCGAAAAACGCCGCCTTGATTCGGTCCCGGATTTTCTCTTTCACGTCGTCGAGTTTTACGATTTCTTCGCTCATCTCACTTCCTCCGCTTCACCCCGAAGGCGTCCTGCAGGTCCTTGGTGAGGCTCCCGGGGGGCAGGCCCGCCTCGAGAATGGCCTTCTTGATGTCCTCGAGCTTCTTGCTCTTGCTGACCTCGACCCCGAGCTCCCGGGCGATGACCAGGACATCGACCTTCCGGTGCTCGTCGAGCATGTCGGCCGAGACCTCGAACGTGTTGGCTGCTTCGACGAGGAGGGCCGTGGTCGGCTCCCAGGCGGCGATCTCGGCGAAGGTCCGGGTCGAGAGAACGTCATAGACCCCGATCGCCTCCGTGCAGCGCGCGAGACCGTCGTAGTTCAATTTCTCGAGCTCGGCGGGCGCCGCCGGGTCCGCCCAGAGGTTCTGCTCCTCGGGCGGGAGTACTCCGAGCATGCTCATGAGCCAGAGGCGCGCCGCCGTCCCGCTTCTGCCGCCGTGCGTGCCGCCTCCGCCGGCGAGAGACCAGAGCGCGCAGGCATCGAGGGGTTCGCAGGCGAACCTGCCGTCCACCTCGAGGAGATCGAAGCATTCCGCCTCGAGGGCAAGCGCAAGGGTGAAGGCTATGTGCGCGTTCGCGAAATCCCGGGCCACCTCCCGGCGCTTGTCCGGGTCGCCTTCAGGCTCCGAGGCCTCGGTGTCGGAGCGCTTGCTCGCCCCTTTCTTCTTCGCCGCCCGCTGCGCCGTGGACGATTCCGAGCGCCTGGTCGTGCCCCAGAACCAGGTCCCGACCTTTTTCCCCGAGATCCGCAGGCAGGGCTTGGCCCCCTTGGCGGACTTCTTGCACCCGAAGACCTGGTAGCTCGAGAGCGCCTTCTTCGCCATGTCCTTCGGAATATCGCCGGTCCTGTAGACGTCCTGGACGAAGACGACGTCCCCGTGCTTCTTCTTCAGCTCGTCGGCCTTCGCCTTCAGGAAGGCGCCGTATTTGCGCGCCCAGCATGCGGGGTCCAAGCACCGGTCGTTACCGTTCTTGGTCTTATCCAGATCGGGGAAGAGGAAGGGCTTCCTCGAGGAACGGTTGCTGCAGGCCGAGCAGGCGGGGGTCTTCTCGAGGATGGCCTGGTCGGCGAGGTTCCAAGGAGCCGCGGAGAGGTCCCGCAGGAAGGCGGAGAGGTACACCTCGAGGCCTGTCAGTGATTCTATCTCCCCGATCGCTAAAGGGTCGTCCAGGTCCTCGAGCACCTCGTTCTGGACCGCGCCATCCATGCGGGCGATCCGCTCGAGGTAGGTCGCCGGCCAGAGGGCGAAGTTGGAGTCCTCCTTGGAGAGGGCCTTTCGCCATTTGTCCGTGAGCGCCGTCAGCCGGGCCCGGCGATAGACCCACCCCTCGCTCTTGCCGATCTGGGCCGCAATCGTTTGCACCTCCCACCCCCCATCGAGCAGGGCCTGCACTCCCTTGGCCTCCTCGAGGGGATGGAGGTCCTCCCGCTGCAGGTTCTCGGTGACCGTGACCTCCAGGGCCTCCCGGTCCGTGAGATCTCGCACGATGCAAGGGATGGTCTTGATGCCGGCGAGCTGGGCCGCGGCGTGACGTCGCGCGCCGGCGCGGAGGTCGTACTTGCCCTTCTTCGCCGGGTGCGGCCGGGCGAGCACCGGCTGCAGCACGCCGAGCTGCTTGATGCTGTCGGCGAGGTCCTTCAGGGCCGGGTCCTTCTTTCGGATGGTCCGTGGGTTGTCCGGGGTCGGTATCAGGTCCGCCACGGCGACCGCGGCGAGCCCCTCCTGTGCTTTCGTTGCCATGCGTGCCTCCTCAATAACTGTCGTCCCGGGCCCGGGCGGACGCTTCCGACCAGGCGCGGCCGACGATCCCGGTACCGGGGAAAAGGTCTACGAGTTCATCGCCGGCCCGCATGCCGAGCAGGCCGAACAGCCAGGCGCAGAAGGCGATGGGCTTCCGGCCCGGCAGGCTTCCCCCGAACCGGGCGGGCTGAGCGCTGAGCCAGTCCCGCTTGCCGGGCCGCTCCTCGCGGCCGGGGACGACGATCACGGGTTCCCATGTGCTGTGTATGCCGAAGGTCCTCACCGACGCGCCTATGGGCTTGACCCAGGCGCAGACCCGGGCCTCGGGAGGGCAGAGGGGGAGGATGTCGCGGAGGGCCTTGGACGACGTGGAGAGCGCCCAGCCATCGTAGCCCGCCGCGGTAAGCGACGATATCAGCGCCTCATGGTCGACCTCGCCGGCGAACGACGCCTCCCCCTTGTAGAACTTCGCAGCCATTCCAGGGTAAGGCGGGTCGGCGTAGGCCATGCGCTTGGGCTCGTCGTTCAGGTCCTCGACGACGAGGCGCTGCCTGAATCGCCAGGCGGCCTGCCGGCACTTCCTCGAGCAGTACTTCCGTCGCGCCGGCGCCGCACGACACCAGGCGCAGAGGCCGTTACGGTCATCACCGGACGACGGGCTGCCGTGGGCGACGGTCGCCGGGGGATCCCCGAGTCGTCCGGCGCCGTCTCGTCTCGGGAGTACTTCACCGACGCTCACAGCGCCCCTCCCGCGATCCAGCCGATGACAACCGCCGCCGCCATGGCGATCGCCGCCAGCGCCAGGAAGGCGAAGGCGATGCGCAGGCTCTTGGCGTCCTTGTCGAAGAAGTCCTCGTTGCGTGGAATCATCACACCAGCCTTTCGGTCCAAAACAGCTTGAAGGGCTTCAGCCCGTTGTTCTCGTGGTCGCGCTCCCGGACGACGAATTTCCTGGCCTCGATCCACTTCCGGGCTTCCCTGAAAAGCCGGGGGGCGTCGTTGCCGGCCTGGTCGGCGGTGATCAGCGCGCGCATGGTGATCGGCGTGCCCTCGGTCGCCCGGATGACTTGCTCGGTGACCCAGCCCTTCTTCCCTCGAGGGAAAGCCCGATCGCCGAGCAGCTCGGCGACATCGAGGGGGCGCATGGGCAGGGTCAGGCCGAGGATTGTCATGGGGCGGCCTCCTCCCTGGGTTCGAGGTATTCGACGTCCCCTTCCCAATCCCAGAGGCCCTGCGATCCCCTGGCTTGGATGGGCTTGATCGCCCTGACGTTCTGGAGGATCCAACCCACTTTGCCGTGTTCGTAGTAGTAGGACGGGCAGAGGTGTCGCGCATACGTCTTCGTCCACTCCCTGATGTCCCGGAACTCGATTGCGGCATAGAGATCGGCTATCGCGAGGATCGAGCCCCGGACTCCCGAGGCGTTGACGATGTCATGCGGCAGGAAGCGCGCGGCCTCGTCGTCGAATGATTTTCCCGCGTGGATTCCGAGCGGCCCCTGGTACTCCGTGCCCCAGTTCCGGGTCTCAATGGTCTTGCGCCCCAGGGCGATCGCCGAGGCCCAGGGCTGCCAGAGCGTCAGGCACTTGATCTTGACGTGTTCGATCACGCCTTCACCTCTCTTTCATTCAGCGCCCAGTCCAGGATCCAGAGGGCGTCCGCTTCGTTGTCGTCCGCCGGGTCCCAGCCACGCACCCGGGCGGCCCGGACCATCTCGGCCTTGCTTGCGTTCCCGTGTCCGGTCGCGTGCTTCTTCACCGTCCCGACCGGCACTCCCCGGTAGGGGATCTTCTCGCCCTCGCACCAGGCCGTGAGGACCGCGAGCAGCCCGCCGTAGACGTGGGCCGCCGTCGTTCCCAGGTGCCGGCGAACCTCCTCGAAGTAGACTTCGTCGAAGCCCCCCACTGCCTGGTGGGCCTCGCGGAGCTGTCGGGCGAAGCGGAGGTATCGCATCCCCCCGCCCTCGAACCGCTGAGGCTGGAAAGACCAAACGCCCGAAACCGTGACCCCCGGCGAGTGGGCGGCCCAGCCGGTGTGGGTCCCGAGGTCGAGCGCGAGGATTGCGGTGCTTTCTTCGCTCATGCCAGTGCCGAGACGTCCTTCATCTTCCGGGGCTTGCGGCCCCGCTTCCGGGGTTTGGGCTTCGGTGCGTCCGCTTCCGGTTCCGCCTTCTCCGCGGTCGCGTGGGGATCGGGGAGATCCTCCAGGCCCAGGTCCAGCGTCCCCTGTCCGCCCGGCTCCGCGATCCCGTAGAGCCGATACTCCGCCGAAACGGCCTTCTTCGTGATCTCCTTGAAGACCCGGATCGTGTTCAAGCGCTTGCAGTGCGCGCAGGGCACCTCCACGCAGACGGTCTCCTTGTCTTTGCTCTTCTTGGTCTCGTCGGGCTTCTCCTGGTAGGGGTTGGTGCGCTTCGTGTCCCCCTGCTTCTTGGCCTTCTCGACCAGGTCGTCGACGAACTTTTCGGCCTGCTTCTTCGAGGCCTTCTTCTTGGTTGCGGTTTTCTTCTTTGCCATGCGTGCCTTCTCCAAAAGGGCCGTTACTCCGGCCATTCCCTGATCCGTAAATCCTCGGGAAACTCTTCGAGCCGATGGCGAACCTTGCCGTCGACCTCGAGTTGCTTGATCCAAACCGGGACGCCTGCAGCGCGGGCCTGCTCTACGAGGTCGCGGACCCAGGCGAGGTCGGTCGGGCGGCGACGGGGGCCGGACTCGCAGCCGATAATGAGCCAGTCGAGGCCGCGCCATTTCTCCGGTTCGTACCCCCGAAGCGCGTTCAAGTTGTGCCTCGTGTGTTGGTCCCACCAATGTTCGATGCGGGTTAAGTCCACCGGCCCGAGCAGCGGCTCCAGGCTCAGGAACCGCTTCGCCGCCGGGATGTGAAGCAGGTGCGGGATGCGTTCGTCGGCCCGGGGCTGGTCCTCCACGGTAGTGCCGATCCAGATGTTGGCGATCTCCTGTGCGTCCCATAGGCGCGCCGGTCGCTTGGTAAGCACAAGAAAGAGGTGCTGAGGGGCCTCGATCATCGCCAGGAACGCACGGTTGATCTCCAGCCAATCGAGGCAGGGATGCCCTAAGTCATTCCATACCGCGAAGACAGCGGGCTTTTTCCTCCGGTGCGGGATCTCCAGCCGGTCGGGTCGGAACCGTGGCTCCGTCTCCCGCCCGAAGCGTTTTGCCATCGCGAGCGCCCAGCAGTTGTCACACGACGGGCTGCAAGGCGTGCAACCTTCAACGATGGTCCAGGGGAGGTCCCACCACTTGCCCTTGACGATGTTCGCCGGGGATGGCTTCATGCTTCCTTCACTTCCAGGTCGTCCGGTCCGGTCAGCGCCCGGGCTTCCAGCCGTGCCCAATAGCTCCCGCCCTTGGGGTTCGGGCCGATGGTCGTCTCGGCATCGAAGGGCTGCGCGTGCGACAGCGCCAGTTCGATCACGTCCGAATCCGATAGCGGGTCGAAGTCCGGCGGCGTGCGAACGGTGACGCGGACTACCAGTTCGACCGTGCGGACGCGCCCGCCCTTGTAGTAGGAATCCTGGTTCATTGATCCAGCGAATGATTTCATCTATCCTCCTCGCCTTGCGGCGTCGTACTTGCGGGGCCGGGTCATAAGCCTTCTTTCGAGGTCCTTGTCGGTCAGCCTCGCCAGCCCCTATTGACCAAAGGGTCGTTGATGGCGCGGGGAGGATTCGAACCCCCTTGCAGCAGGCGGCCGACCGGGTTCCCATGGCCTGCATCCTTGTCGGCATCTCACGCTGCACTTGGTCGTTGGACGGCTTTTGCAGTCCGCCTTGCCCTGCGTTTCACACACGCCGCCGCGCCTTTGCTTTCTCCCCGGGCAACACACCCGGGGGCTCATATGATCCCGGCTCGACCTTCATCCGTGCCGGGGTTCCGGTTGGAATATCAAGAGGTATCCCGTGGCGTCCTTTAGTCTCTCCCTAGCCGATTTAAGGAGCGCTATCGCCTCCTTTGTTTCTACCGTCGGCTTCGGGACGGCGAGCAGCGCTTCCCCGTAGGCGTTTAGTTTTTCGAAGTCCGGCCTCATTGCCTCCCGCCTTGCCTTCTCCGCCTCCTCCCGGGCCTTCCTCTCCTCCGCCTCGCGCTTCTCCCGCTCGGCGCGTTCCTGGGCCTCCTGGGCGGCCCTCTCCTCGGCTTCCTTGCGCTCCCGCTCGGCCCGCTTCTCGTCCTCGAGGGCGCGCCGCTCCGCCTCGATCTTCGCCCGGGCTGCGGCCTGCTCCCGCTCGATGCGCTCCTCGTCCTCGCGGATCTTGCGGGCCTTCTCCTCGAGGGCCTTCCGTTCTGCCTCCTGTTTCGCCCGCTCCTCGGCGAGCCGCTTTTCCTCCTCCTCGTGGCGCCGGCGCTCCGCCTCCTCGGCTTCACGGCGTTTGCGCTCCTCCGCCTCCTTCGCCCGCTGCTCCGCCTCGTGGGCGTTCCGTGCGGCCTCGAGGACGTCGGCGTACTCCTCGTCCGGCATCGCGGCCACGTCGTCCCAGCGCATCGGCGCGCCGTACTCGAGGAGGGCGTCGACGCGGGCCTGGACTGCCTGGCGCTTCTCCTCGGCAAGCCGGGCCTTCTCGTCGGCGATCTTTTTCTCCTCGGCGGCGAGGTGGGCTTCGATGGGCGCGGCTTCAGCGATGAGGCGCTTCGCCTCGTCGTCCGATTGTTTCTTGATGCCGAGGATCTGGCGCCCGAAGTCGAGCCGGCGGTTCTCGATTGAGCACCTCCACCTCTTGATCTCCATGCGAGCGTCGTGGACGGACGCGAGCCCTCCCTTGTCCTTGATGCCCTGGATTTTGAGGTTGAGGTATCCGCGGAATCTGGCGATTTCCGCTTCCTCCGCGTCGTACTTCACGGGCGGGTATTCGATGGTCTTCGCCTCCTGGGTCATGGTGAGCCTCCTCTTTCGTTTTTTGGGTTTACGGGGCTGGAAGGTTGATTCTCAGGGCGAAATAGCCGTCCTTCCTCTTGATCCATTCCCCGGCATTGATGCTTTCGCCCATTGCGTTTTCGACCTCCACAAAGCGCCCGGATTCCGGTCCGGGCGGGGCGTCGAAAACGATATCCACGAACGGCGCAGGCGGCCCCCCGTGGGCTGGACAAGCAAGCGCAGGGACGTAGCCCTCATATTTCCCGTCGGTCCGGCGCCGTCGCCCATCTCGATCCCTGAACGTCTCGCTTGGGATCTGATTGCCGAAGGCCGGCTTGTCGCAGAATCCGGCGGGCATGCCGTTGCGCCACATCGGCACAGAGCATTTACCGACCCCGTTCTTGTCGAGTGTTCTGTGGCGCTTGCCAATAAATGCCATAGTGAGCCTCCTGAAAAGCCTGGTCTTCGAATCGTGCCCCTGCGTCGGATTCCGCCGGCGCTTTATCGGGCGGGCCGCCCGCGCCATTTGTCTCCTCAGAGTTACCCGAAGGTTATTGCCCCCAGGACATATCACCGGGAATCGAACCCGGCTCCCTTCGCTCCAAGCCGTCGGCGAACCGTCGGGAATCGAACCCGCACTTCTAATGCCCCGCCCGCCCTTTCGACCGGACGGAGCCGTGATAGAGGAGTCAATCCTTGAACAGCGTGCCCGGGGGCGGGCCCGATTTCCGCCGCGCCGTCTCCTGCTTGATCCAGGCGCCGAGTTTCCGCGCCGTCGGGAAGTCCTCGAGCTTGACGAGGCACTCTTCCGCCTGCTCTTTGGACAGGGACTTGAGCGAATTCGCCTTCGCCATGAGCTGGAGGAAGGCGGTCTCGTCGCGCTGGTTCACGCCCTTCGCGGTCATCACCTCGTGGAGCATCGAGAGCGCCCCGAGGCGGGCGTCTTCGGCGGCGTTGTCCTCCCGGGAGGGCTCGGGCCGCATCTGTACGGCCTCATCCGTCGTGCCCTCGGTTGCCGGCGGGATGATCGGGCGCTCGACGGTCTCGGCTTCGGGGTCGCTCTCGGGGGGCGGCGTTTCGCCGTTGAGCCGGTCCTTAAGGGCGGCGGCGCGGTCCTGGGGGTTGGAGCCGTTGGCTTCGTCTCCCGCAACTAACCGGGCCTGCGCGAGGCGCCCGACGTTTTCGGGGTCCGTGATTCCGTCGTCTATGGAAATCGTCACGTTTTCCGCCGCCTTGGTCAGTCGGTCGCGCATCGTAGCGTCGACGCCCTCCCACATTTTGGGATCGAGGACAAACGCCACGGCCTGGGGGGCGGCGTCGTGCTGCGCGCGCTTCTCGGCCATCCTGAGAAGGATCCGCTTGTCCGTCACCTTCGATACGTTCTGAAGCTTCACGTTCTTCGGCGAGGCTGTTCCCCATCCTGCGACGGGCCCCGCGAATCCCTCCAACTGGCAATCCCAGAGCCATCCGACCTCCCCGTCGTCGCCGTTCCCGTAGACCTCCAGCTCTTTGGAGGTCATGGGTCGCGAACGCGTCGGCCCCTGATACCGCTTGTCGGTCGTGAGCCGCTTCATCCACGCCTGCTTCGTTATGTAGATCGTAGGCTGGTCTGCGGTCCCGAGGATGTTTACGTCGCCCGCGAGGGGGTCGAGGCCGTATCCTCTCGTGAGAAGCGCGACCGTCGCCCGCATGTCGGGCGCCATGCGCTCCAGAATCGTTCCCGCCCGGAAGCTGTCTCGGGCGTAGTCAAGGGCCGTCTCGGAGCGAACCGCTGGCGGCTTGATAGGGGGTTTTGCCTGCGTCACAACTTCCGCTTTCGCCTCCTGGTCTTCCATGGTGAGCCTCCTCTACTCGATGACTTCGTAGGGCCTATCCATCGCCCACTTCGGCGGGGATAGAGACATGATTCCCGGATAAGCGGGCCACTCACCGTTGTCCATGCACCACTTCCAGCGTCGGAGCGCGAAGTGGTATTGCTCCCGCCCGTGGGCGAGGTCCGAAACGGAGATCTCGTAGACCGCGGAGAAATACTTCGGCGGGGTTTTCTCGACGGGGATCACAATAGGCATGTAGGGCTTTCTCCCCGTCAACGCCCGGAGCCCGTCCCAGTACATCGCCGTCTGCATGAAATAGCCCCAGTCCTCACAGGATCTTTGAAACTCGCGAGGGTCCACGCTCTTGGTGGTTTTGAGGTCCGCGAAGAGGACGGAGGGCCGGTGGAAGTGGTCGAGCCTGCCCTGGAGAAAAAGCCCCGTCGCCTCGTCCCGCCAGAGCATCGAGACTTCGGTCTCACGTCCGGGGGCGAGGAGAATATCGTGGGCCTCCTTGTGCGCCATGATCGAATCGCGCATTCCCCGGAGGTGCTCCATGTCCTCCTCGGAGATGACAAGCGCGCCGGGGTTGCAAGCCTCCCATTCCGCCCACGCCTTGGTGTCTCGGCCGTAGGCTTTCCCCGTCTTCGGGTTGATCGGCCCACCGATGACGTACTCCGCCGCGAAGCGCTCGGGTTCAAGTACGAAGGTGTGAAACGCCGTCCCGAAAACCATGGCCTCGGTCGGAGCGCTCGGTGCCATGAGTCGCCGCTGGTAGTGCGCCGGGGTCTTGCGCACGAGGGGCCAGAGGGAGGACGCCCGGTGCCCGCCGAGGGCGGCGTAGTCGTCGTAGGAAAGGCCGGGGTAGATGCCCGAGACGAGGGGGCGCTCAGTCGCTTGCATCGGTTGCCTCCTCCCGCTTGTGAAATCTCGGTCCGCCCTTCTTCCGCTTCGGCGTCTCGTAGTAGTAGAGGCCGCGCCGGAAAGCGGCGAGAATTTGCGGACCCTGTTGGTGGATTGCGATTGCCGCGGGTTTGGGCTGGCCGAAGCAGGGGTTGCCCATGCAGATGACGGCCCGCCTTGCCTGCGCCGCCTCGTCGAGTTCTTCGAGGGTGTTGATCCGCGCGCCCGCGAATAGGGGCTTGCGTTCCTGCTCGCTCATTTCGCCCTCCTCGGCTGTTGCGCGCTGATCTCCACGCCGTCCTCGGTCCATACGTCGCACGTGTCCTGTAGCGCGCCCGTCTCTGTTAGGTGGTACTCCCCGTGCTTGGTCCTCCCGAGGGAGGGCAGATCCTCCCAGCCCGGAACGCGCCGTCCGGGCTCGATCGCCGTAAGCGAGACTCGGATTCCGCACTCCCTCGTCAGCGGCCCCAGAATCTTGGCCGCCATCGCGATCCGCTCCGCGTCCGTCCACTCCCCGTCCAGAATCCGCTCGAGGCGCTCAGCCTGCTCCTGGCGGATCGGGTCGTGGTAGCGGACGCCCGCCGTGTGGTACTCGCAGCCGATGGCTTCGCGGGTGAGCAGCTCGAGCGCGGCGACCTGTTCCTCAAGATCGGTATTCCGTTTCTTCACGGCTTCGAGCGGGCCGGGGTCCGAAACCTCAACGACGCTGTTCCCCTTGATCGCGTCCTCGAGTTCGCCCTCGAGTTCGCGGATCCGTTCGGCCGCCTGCCTGAGCAGGTCCGCCGTGTCGTCGTAGGGGATGCGCCCGCGCCCGACCGGGCCGGAGATGACCTGCGCGTGGCGGGTGAGAGCCGCCGGTTCGAATACGCCATTGGTGCCCATCTGATCCCTCCTCTATCTCCTGGCCTCGGGGGCGAGGCCCGATTGCCCCGCCCCGGCGAGGGCCGCGGTTTCAGCGATCCTTGATCCGGCAGGCGATCTTGTGGCCCCGCTTAGCCATCCAGACCTCGTAGCCGTGAAGGCGAAACTGAACCCCGCTCGTCTCCCAGGCGGCCTCCCGCCGGCCTGGGTTGGGCTCGAGTTCCCGGAGCGCCTTCTTTGCGGCGCCCACGATGTTGCGCCATTCCATGGAGAGCAGCTCCTCGGCGAGGTTCCGCGTGTACTTGCGGCCGAGGGCCTTGACGACTCCTCGCGCCTTTTCCTCCGCTATGCTCGGCATGGCGTCATCTCCTCTCCGGGCGCGCTCGCGGCCCTGAGCGCCTCGTCCATCGCGATCAGAGCCCCCGCCGCCTCGATCAGCACCGGATGGGCCTGGCGGTACTCCATGCCCGTCACGCGGCCGTCGGCGAGGACCTCGGCGGCCTTGGCGATCGAGTCGGCCACCGATCGAGCGAAGGTCGTGAAGTCGGCGCGCGCCTCCGCCTCCTTGTCGGCCAGCTTCGCCGGGAAGGGCGGAAGCCAGACCTCGAGCCTGGCCCCCGGCGCGCCGTTCGCGCTGTTGAGCACCTCGTATAGAAGGGCCTGGGCCTCCCCGAGCCCCACTTCGTCGCGCACCAGGCCCGCGAGACGCGCGAGCACCTGCGGCGGGAAGGTCTGCGAACCGTTGAGGTAGCCGTACAGCGCGCTGGTGGATACCCTGAGGCGGGCGGCGATCTCCGTGTGCATCTCTTCGGAGTCGTACTCCGTCCCGAAGAAGCGCCTGAGCTGCTGATCGATCGCGATCCCGATCTCGCGGCGTTCCCGGGCGGACGTGGGGTTGTGCATTAGAGCCTCACAGCATTTCTTCCGATGCCTTGCTCTTGCCTTTCGGGCTTCGAGAGGACAAAATTGAAAGCGGACGGGGCGCCCCCGTACCTGAAGGCGGCGACAACGAAGACACCCTCGTGGCGTGAGGGGCCCCGTCGCTTTTTTGTTGGGTCAATCGCGGTATTGGCGGTTGCGAATTGCATCGGGTGTCTCCGTTGTCTGGTTTGCATTCTATACAAAAATGTGAAGAAGTCAAGCGATAAAACTACAAAAATGTCAAGAAGAGCGGGGCGGCCACCTAAGGTCCATCTGCCCGGACGGTTACGCATGCTCATGGAAATGGCCGGGATTGATGGTCTTCCAGCCCTGGCGGACCTGACCGGGATCTCCTATCGCGTCCTCAAGAACCTCCCGGAGGCCAAGGACGGGGGGAAGCTAACGACCTGGTCCAAGCTTGCCGACTTCTTCGACGGAAAGGTTCGAGCCATCCTGGGCGTTTCCAGAGTGACAATTGACTACTTGCTCGGTGGGGACCCCCCGGAGGGTGAGGTGCTCGCGCCGGAGATCCCAATCAAGGGCACCGCCGGGGCCTCTTTGACCTACACGGGCGAATCTATAGATCTCGGGTCGAAATCCCTGGAGTGCTGCTTCCTTGTCCAGGTTGTGGATTCGTCAATGGAGCCGGTCGTCCGCTCCGGCGAGATGGTTATCGCCACGGGATGCGAGGATCCGGTCTCGGGGGACGTGGTCGTTTTCGGTTCGGACTCGGAAGGGCACTGGCTGGTGAAACAATGGATCAAGACGACCAAAGGGCATCAGTTCAGAAGCTTGAACATGCGAGAACCCCTGGAGACGATCGTGATGAAAAAGAAGCCCCGGATGTACCGGGTAATCGGGGTCATCATGGGGAAGAGAACATAGGGGGGGCACAATGAAGCCTGTCGCTATCGTCATGCCATTATTGCTTTTGCTCAGTACGGGATGCGCTACGATCATAAACGGCACAACAGAAGACGTGATTGTTCTCTCGAAACCGGCAGGGCAGAAAGTGCTTATTGACGCTGTAGAATACGAGACGCCCGTGACGGTATATTTAAGCAGGAATTCAAGGCATGTAATCAAATTTCCAGACGGACAGGTGATTAAAACAGGATGGTCTTCATGGGGGAACCACAATGTTTTATGGAACATATTGTGGAATCTGGTGGGAATTGCACCTGCTCTTGTAGCGATATTGGTTGACGTAGCTACGGGAGCCGCCAAGGACATCGAACCTGATATTCTATTATTCGATCATGGGAAGATAATAGACATGGACAACGGTGAGATCGTTGCCCAAAAGCAGAATAAAACCGAGTGATGCACATCCACAAATCAAATAACACCCGCAGGAAGACGGTGAAATTGACGGCGGTGGCCGAGAGGCCGCTCCCTGTCAAGCACGCGGGCCGCCGGCGCCGGGGGGAAGCCCCCCTCGGCGTCGGCATATTGATGACGCCCGGCTGGTTTGCCAAGGCGCGCAAGTGGCCGGAGTACGCCATCGGCCTGCGGCAGCGCGTGTACCTGGACGGCGGTGAGATCTCCGCGAAGGACCTGGACCCGGACGACGTGAAGATTCTGGCCTGGCTGTTCGAGAAGCGGACCGGGCTGGCGTGCAGGATAGAAGACAAAACGAACAAGCATGGGAATCCGGGGGCTCGCGTTGCACGGAGGCAGACATGTCAAAAAAAGGAGGAGGGGCAGGAATAATCGGGCTGCTAATTTTGGGGGGGATCATCTATGGATTTGTGAAGTACCCGGTGCTCGGAATAATCGGCGTAGTCGTCCTGGTGGGCCTTTTCATTCTCCACGCCCTGACTTCGGGGCCGGTAGACTGTGAAATCTGCGGGGTCGAATTGAAAAAGAAATCGTATGAATGGAATATCGACGGGAAAAAGAAGACCGTATGCCCCAACTGTAATAGGAAGATGGAAAAGAAGGCGAGCGACGACGCGTTCCGGGACATGGAATAATTGAAAGGACCACAGATGGAGATATTTATCAGCTGGTCCGGAGAGCGAAGCAAGGCGGTTGCTACGACCCTCAAGGATTGGATCCACAAGGTTATTCAGAACGTCAAGCCGTGGATGTCTGACCGGGATCTCCCGCCCGGGACGGCATGGTTTTCGGAAATACTCGAAAGGCTTAGCGTTTCAAAAATGGGAATAGTTTGCTTCACGCCCGAAAACATCAACAAGCCCTGGCTGCTTTTTGAAGCTGGGGCGACATTAAAATCGGTTGGTAGGTTGCGTGTATATCCATATCTATTTGACTTGAAATCCCTCCCTGCAGAACACCCTTTATTCAGCATTCAATCAGCGAGCACAGACAAAGAAGATACAAGAAAATTGATACAAGCAATAAACGCCATGCAGGAAGACAGAGGGCTTTCAAAAGAGGATATGGACGAATCATTCGAAACCAGATGGGGTGAACTGGAAAGCAAATTCAAGAAAATCCAACCCCCCAAGGGGCATGTGAAAGAAATGAAAACTGCTGATGAAAAACTTGATGAAATTACGGCAATAGTGAGGGGCATTTCGGTAGAACAAACGAGAAATTCAAGTGATATAAATGATAACGTCGAAGAGGTTTTGAACAACTTTCTTCAGGAGCGTGCGGCCTTGCCTCCATCTGGAGGAACTGTACCATTTAATAAGTTAAAAAGTCTGAGGAAATACCTGGATAAGATCCAGGAAGAGAAGCGAATGAGAAGAGAGGTCGCAGCATACGACGTTTATAGAACAGACCAATTAATTAAAGATTTCTTTGATAAATTGATGAAAAGCTCTAAAGGAAGCGAAGAAAATAAAGGCAAGGGACATAGTCTCATGGGCCTTGATTAGATGCCTTTCTTCTGGCGCAAAGTCCGGACAGCCAACGGCGTGACCAAGGTGCCTTACGTCCGCATCTACTTCGCCGGCACCGACCGGGCGCGCTCCATCAAGGAGATCTGGCCGCACAAGCGGAAGAAACCGCCGGCGAGGATCGTCGCCCTCGCGGAGGCCGAGATCTACAGGGAACTCGAGCAGCCGCAGAAGCCCCGTCGCGGGACGAGCGAGGCCCTGCGCACGGCCGAGAAGTACCTGGAATGGATGCGGGCGAGCAGGAGCGACGGCCATTTCGAGCACGTTGACTTCGCCGTCCGGAACGCCTGCGATGCGATCGGCACGGAGACGATAGGGGAGTGGACGCTTCGGGAACTCGAGGACTACCTCCACCAGGGGAGGACCGCGGCCGGCTGGGCGGAGGATCGGAGACCCTGGTCCGCCCGCACATACAACCTCCACCTCGGCATGCTATCCCACTTTCTGAGCTGGGCCGTGAAGCGCGGGATCATCGAGGCGAACCCGGCGAGGGAGGTGGAGAAGATCCGGGGCGAGAAGAAGCAGCCCCAGTACGTCGCCGAGACCGACATCCCCGCGCTACTCAAGGCCTGCGCGGCTCAGGACGCCGAGCTCGAGAAACGCCCCTTCTCCCTCGAGGAGGTGGTCACCGTCGCCCTGGGCACCGGCGCCCGGATCTCCGAGCTGGTCGGGCTCCGATGGGAGGACGTGGATCTCAGGAAGCGCCGGGTCCGCTTCACCGGCAAGGGGAAGAAGGACAGGACCATCCCGATCTCGGCGATGGCAGGCAGGGTCCTGAACAAGACCAGACGCCGGAAGAACGGCCCGGTCTTCCCCGGCCTGAACCGGGACGCCCGTCCCCTGAAGAGGGCCATCACGGCCGCCAAGATCCCCGTCGAGGGCGGTTGGCACCTGCTCAGACACACCTTCGGGGCCCATGCGGCCTCCCGCGGGGTCCCCCTGAGGGTCCTAAGTTTTTTTCTCGGGCACTCGTTTTTTCGGACCACGGAGCTCTATTCCCACCTGATTCCGTCCGAAATGGACGGCGCGATGGACCTGGTGGACAAGGCCCTCTCCGTGACACCTGACCGTGACAGTCGCAAGAAAAAGGGCCGCAAGCGCAAGCGCAAGCGACCCTAAGTCCTGACGGTTCCGTGGCTTCCGTCCTGGTGACCCCGACGGGATTCGAACCCGTGTCGCGAGATCGAAAATCTCGTTTGGCCCGTGGGCGGAATACGCCCGAAAGTGGCGAGTCACGCCAGAGAAGCCCCCCAAGAGCATCGAGCGACCGATTCAAGGCAAATACAATCCAGACATCCCGTGCAGGAAAAACAGTGTCAGTCCCGAATAATGGGCCGGTGACCGTGACAGCGGACCGTGACAGTTTTCGCACCAGACGCGCGAGGATCGCCCAGGACGAATCCGGGGTGTCAGGGGTCGGGCCGCCGGCGAGAATGCGCAGGACGGGGCGGAGAGGCGCGGAGAAATAGAAAGGAGCGGTTGGAGGCCTCTTGGCTCTCCTCCGACCGCTCCTCATGGCCGTATCAGCCTCAAGCTGTACGGGTAAGCCGAGGGCAGACTACTTCGCAGAATTTGATAAATCAAGGTAAACAAATAGATCAGGATAATAATTATTTTGCAAGAATGACGTAATCCAATTATCTGCAAGGCTTTACCGCGTAACAGGAAAATTACTAAGATTTCAAAAATATCATTGCCTTAATAAGATTTTGGGGCAAGATATTAGGTGTATTGGGATGAAGACCTCAAGCGATCGGGTAAGCCAACCCTGCCTAAGGTCAGCTTCCCATTTTATCTTCAGGGCTGAGACGAGAAGGGGCCGTCCCGGCTCGTAATGAAGACAGCAGATTGTTGTTTTCGTGTCTGCCTCGAGAACGGAGTGCGTAATCGAGATGAAATCCCATGGACCAGAGAAATGTGGTAGAGTAATTGTTAAAGCTGGATGCCATAGTTTGCCGATACTACTACCAGACGGTACGCTCGGGACTGGCTTTCTATCCTTCGATCATCGCAATTACATCTGGAAGGGCCCGGAGTGGAAGTACCGGGAGCTTCAGTACATAGTCCCAGGAGTTCTTGAAAAACCCCGCCATCTCTGGCGCGGCATTCGGCATGCCAGGGCATGGGAAGAGGTGTTGCTGAAGGATGGCTGGACGAAGGAAATGGCGGAGTCGGCATTTGACCCGGACTGGTGGGCATATACAGGAGTGCCAAAATTTGACTTTGATGGGTGGAGAGGCGCTAAGAAGGTCCCGTATCCCCCTGGTTATGTATTCCTGGTTTGTGTAAACGAAGACAAGATGATATATATTTGGCTCTCAGTGAAGGCTGATCCAACGGACCCAACGAAACCGGAGGGTCACGAAAAGAGGTTCTTAAGGGAATACTTCTGATGAACGATTTCGCAAGGGATCTTGAGAGGGCAGTTCAAGGTCTCGACCGCCCCAGAGAGTTCCAGCCGTGCGTGCATTACAATCGCGAGGGGGATTGCCTCGAATTCCTCGTTTCTTCAAATCGTTACTGGGCCGATCGGATCGACCCGATAATCACGGTGTATATGGATTTCGAGAGCGACAAGATTGTCGGCGTGATGATCAAGGGCGTCCGGAATTTGGTCAAGGTCATCAGTGAAAAGATCCCCGGATTTGAACTTGCCGTGGATGATGGCAAGGTTCAGATGGAGTCTCTCCTTCTCGCGGCGTTTTGGGTGAAGCGATTCCCCGAGGAGAAGATCCCATCACTCAGGAAAATCTACAGGCGTCTTATTCATATCGCAGAGGAAGCAAAAGCGGAAACTGATTTCTGCCTCGCATAGGCATCTCTATCCCACCCACGGTTCGTACTTGTACCCCCGTGCCGTCGCCCTCGAGGCCTCGCTGATCTCGCATGGCGCAGCCTGGTCCTGGGCGAGCCGGTCAAGTCGCCCGGTCGAGCCCATCCACGTCCCGCCCTCCTTCGCGTCGCGGGAGTCCCGGCCCGTCGTCGCCGCGATCCAGTGGAGGGCCTCGTGCGGGAGTGTAGGGAGGGGGTTCTCCGCCCTGGGCGTGCCGTCCTCGAGTCGTGCCCAGGAGACGACGACGAGGGTGTTGTACCGGCACCCCTTCACCCATCGGCGGAAGGGGGCCATGAAGGGATAGGCGGGGTGAATCATGATCTCCAGCCGGGTCCAGGGCGCCCGCGGGAAGGCGGTGCGCAGGGGGGCGAGGTAGCTCTCGGCCGTCGCCAGCACCAGGTTGCGATCCTCCTCGACGAGCCAGTCCGGAAAGATCAGTCGCCCGGCGCCGGCGAGATCTCCCGCGGGCCTATCGGTGGAGTATTCGCTCTCGAACGCCGCCTGCTCCCGGTAGGCATCGAGCGTGGTGCATGACGCCAGGGTGAACAAACAGAGGCCCAGCGTGAACAAAGCACGGTGAATCATGAACACCTCCGTAAAAAACCCCGGCCGCCAAGGCCGGGGCTGCGCCCGCGAGGGGCGCTCTCGGGGCACGCATGGCCGCGAGCATCCCGTGGATTGCATGCCGGGGGCCCCGCGCCCCCGGCGGATCCTGAGGACCCATAGTCACTCAGGAGGCGAATCACTTGGGCAGCCGGTCGAGGATCTCCTTCAGGTCCCGGCGCATCTCCGCTTGCCCCTGCAGGATCATGCGCTGCGTGGCCCGGGTCTCGGAGGCCTCCTCTCGGGTTGCCTCGATCTTGGACTTCGCGTCTTTCAGGTCCTCGGCGGAGGCCTTGCCGTTGCCCCGGAGGATCATGTAGCCGAACGCCCCGCTCATGACGAGCGACAGGATCGTGATGATGATGCCGATCACCCATCGCGAGACCTTCGCGTCGACCTTGTCGTCCACCCGGTTGATTGCCGAGTAGACGCTGCTCCGGCATTCCCGGCGGATGTCTTCGCAGTCCTTTGCCGATGGCATAGTCAACCCCCTTCCGGGGCGCTCCCGGCCTCGTCCGCCCGTACATGGTTGTGGATCACCGGGAGGTCGGGCTTTTTGGTCCTGGCCCGGGCCATCGAGTAGAGGCCAGAGGCCAGGGCCGGTCCGAGCACGAGCGCGACCTTGACCAGGGCGTCTTCCTCAGTGACTATGCCGAGCCCGATTAGAAGCGCGATGACGATCACAAGGAAAAACCCCGCCCACTCCGTCGTTCGCCAGCCCGGTTTCGGTTGCGGAATTTCCATGGCTTCCTCCGTGCTGGAGGCGGGGCCTATTCCCCGCCTGCTGCTATGGCCTTCTTGGCCGACTCCCTCAGCATGTAAAGGGGCGGCCCGGCGCCGATGCCGGCCACCCAGGCCCACCATTTGATCGGCGCCACCTCCTCGCGCCGTCGGCGATCGGATTCTTCGGAGAAGGCCCGGATGTATGCTGAGAGTTCTGTAGCGCTTATCAGTCCGTCGTGGTTCTGGTCGTACTGCTCAATTCGGACTCCTGTTTGGTCCGCGAGCCAGTCGAGGGCGGAATCGCATTGCTTTACGGTCCCTGTCTCGACGTAGTCCACGGCTTCCTCGAGGGCCCCGTCGGCGACGGCCTTCGCTCCCTCGAGGACGGCGGGCGATATGCCGGGCATCCGGTCCTTGAGTACGACCTCCGCGGCCCCCCATGCTCCATCGAACGTTGCGTGCGTGGCTTTCTCGAGCGCCGTGCAGCCGCCCAATACGAGGGCGATCGCGACCAGCGCCAGGAAGCCCCAGAATGGATTTGGTCCTCTCACGGTGTACCTCCTTTCAATTGGTTTTGTGCATCCAACTGCTCGCGCAGTTCTTCGGTCGTCAGTTTTCTCAATTTGCCCCGGCACCATCGGCACCGGTTGACGAGGCGCCGGTTCACCCAGCACGCCTCGATCACCTCTTGCGGCTTCTGGCATTGCGGACGCAAGGGCGCCACGCACTTCGCCCAGACCCTGCCGTGCTCTATGTCATCCTTGATCATTCGGGCACCAGCTCCATGTAAGAGATGTAAGCCTCGAAGCCGCCGCTCGCCCCGTTCTGGCCGTCCACTTTGGCCTTGAGTTCGTAGATGCCGGCAACGGAAACCGAGATCGCGCTCTGCACGAGAAGCGTGTTTCTGACGTTTGCCACGTTGTAGGTGTCCCAAGTCGCCACGAGGGTCGTATCGAGGTAGGCCTTCACGATGCCGTTGTTCGGGCTGAGCATCGTCATGAACCATAGCTGATAATTGCCGACCCCGAGGTAGACCTTCCACTTGACGTAATCGCCGTTGGCCGCGCCGGCGGAGTTATCGTTGTAGCCGGCCGTGCATTGCGCGTTGTCGTTGTTCCAGGCCCAGGTTCCGAGGACCGGAAACTCCCCCTGGTTCGAATCGCCGGGGCAGTATTGCCGGGGGCGCACCTTCCAGACGTCCCACGTCTCCCAGCTCGAGGCCGCGCGGCGTTTGTGCTCGCCGTCGGTGCCGTGGTAGAAAACCTGCCCTGTCTTCGGCAAGGTGTACCGCCAGGTCTTGTCGTCGCTCTCGACGCACTCCGCGATCTGGCCGTCCTTGTTCAGCCATGCCCCGGCGCCGGTGCCGATGAGGTGGCGGTCCCCGACGTTGGGATTGGCCGGCGGATTGTTCAGCGTGGAGGTGACGTTCGGCAACCAGGCGACGGAGTCCACCGGGCCGCCCCAGGCGGAAAAGGCTACGAGTTTCGGGCGCTGGCCCGTCGCCGGGTCTCCGTAGACCGTCGCCCGCATGTTGATGTATCGGCAGTATTTTTCCCCCGCCTTGAAGATCTCCCAGCCGCTCCAGGAGACGTTGTCCTCCGAGGTGTTGATCTCTACGTCGAAGCTCGCCGGGCCGGTCCCAGCCGGGTCCTTCTGCACCTTGCAGATGCAACGGATGTCATGCCAGCAGAGGTCGGTGAGGTCCTGGGAGCCGGATTCGAAGTAGCCTTCCCGCTCTCCTTCGTTGAGCTGGAGGCTCCCGTCGCCGGCGGGACTCATGTTTTCGCAGGTTTCGTCCCAGGCCATCCGTCTCTATGTCCTGAAGTTGAGCGACCAGGTCGTCGGCGAGGTCGAATGCGGCTGCGTGGCCGTGTCGCTCGCGGGATTGCTCGAGTACTGGTCGGTCGTGGTCTTCGCGGCGATCCAGTACGTGACGCTGTAAGCCGTCGCCAGGCATGGCGAGCTGTACCGCGTCTCCGTCGTCGTGGCGACGACCTCGGCCATGTCCCATGTGACCCCCGCCCTGATCTCGTAATGCAGGAAATCCGGGCACCCCGAGATCGCGTCCCACGCGAATGAAATCGTGTACCCGTTGTTCGTCGCGCTGAACCCGGTGACGTCGGGCGGGGGGATCAAGTAGGGCGTGATCGTCACCGTGTCGTTCACGCCGTCGTCCGGGTGCATCCCCGGGCCGCCGGGCGCACGGCTGACCACGGAGATCCTGTACTGCTCCCCGGGGGCGAGCCCGTTCCCGATCGTGTACGAGCTGTCGGAGGTCCGCCCGTGGAACTCGTACCCGGTTGATCTCGTTTCGAGGTACTGCCTTGACTGCACCTGGTGGTTGCCGACCTCCGTGATGTAGATCTCGGTGGAATAGGCGCAGATCCCGGAGGGATAGGAAAACTCGTCGCGCAGGTAGCCGTCGTGGCCGGTTCCCACCTCGTCCTGGTAGGCGAAGTCCGAGAAGGCGCGGCGCTGGATCCGGTGGTTCTCGTAGTCGGTGACCCAGACGTAGGTGCCGTCCGTGTCCACGTACATGGGCTTGTCGAAGGCGTTGCTTCCCGCGCCCGCCTGTGTCGTCCAGGTCCCGCCGCCCGATCCCACCAGCCCGTCGTCCACCTTGACGATCCTGTCGTTTCCCGTGTCCCCGACGATCAGCATGGAGGTGGAATGGGAGATGCCCATCGGGCGCTCGAACTGATCGGCTCCGCCGCCCTGGGCCCCGAGCGTCGTCCAGGTCCCGCCGCCGGCCCCCACAAGGGCGTCATCCACCTCCACGAGCCGGTGGTTATACGTGTCGCAGACGAAGACGGAGCTGCCGGCGTGGCAGATCCCCATGGGCGTATTGAACTGGTCGTTCCCGGCGCCGGTGGTCCCGAGTTTCGCGACGAACGCGCCGGCGACCGTCAGCTTCTGGATCCTGTCGTTGCCCGAATCCGGGACCCAGATGTGCGTGCCGTCCGTGCAGACATCGTGGGGATTCACGAACTGTCCGTTCCCGGTGCCGGCGCTGCCGAGGTTCGCGACGAAGGAGAGGTCCGCGAGGAGCAACTTTACGATCCGGCCGTTGCGCGTGTCCGCGATGTAGAGATAGGTCCCGTCCGTGCAGCAACCGTGAGGCTGGCTGAACTCGCCGTTAGAGGAGCTCGGAATTCTGTAATCCGAACCCTGGACGAGAAGCTGACCGCTGAGTTCCTTTATCCAGACCTCCGCGTCGTAGGGGCTCGCGCTCTCAGGCTTGGTGAAGGCGACGTCCACGATGTAGTTGATGGTCCGGTCCGAGTTCACGCTGCTCGATGCGGAGAGGGTCAAGTCCTCGACGTCCGGAGGGATCACGTCGCGGCGCGGGAGAGTGGATTCGGTGAACGTGGGCAGGGTCCCGTAGTCGTCCACGTAGTAGGCCTCGTCGTCCTCCTCCGCCTCGATCTCGAAGAACAGGTCCGTCATCATGCGAACCGCGGTCACGCGGTACCGGCCGAGCGTCCCGATGGCGTAGATCTCGTCCTCGGCCGGGTTGCTGGTCCAGGTCGCCGGCGAGATGCTGAGCGTGCGATAAGTGCCCGCCGCGCTGGTGATCGTCGCCGTCTCCTGGGTGTCGTCGCTGTGACGGATCCTGATGGACTCCCCGCCGGAAATCGTGACGTCGTAGTCCAGGGTGATCGTGCTCGCCGTGCTCGAGACGACCCGGCCGCCCCAGACCCCGTCGCCGCTGATCTCGTGCTGGAAGCGGAAGACGTCGCCCACCTCCATGTCGAGGGCCTCGATCCCCATCTCGAACTTGATCGGGTCGCCGGCGTAGCGGAGGCGCTTGAGCCGGAAGTAGCACTCGCGGTATGCGTGGGAAGGCCTGGTCACGCCGTACATCTCGAGTTCCCCGGTCACCAGGTCCTCGCTGTTCGAGTAGGCGTCCGGATCCTCGTGGTGGGCGACGTCCCTTCTGTAGTCGAGGTCCTCGTTGAGGAAGATCACGTCGAGGGCGTTCGGCCTGTCCCCGGTCTCGGGATAGGACCGGACGAAGGAGCCATCCACGATATTGCCGTGCGTGACGAGCTGCACGGGCGTTTCTGCCTTGAGAGGCACGACCGTGATGTATGACCCGTAGCGGACGATCCAGGCCCGGCCGCATTTCCCGATGCGCTCGAGGGCGTCCCAGCCGTTCTCGCGGCCGTCGAACACGAAGTCGAAGTGCGCGCGCTCCTCCATGTGCTCGACGTCGTGTTTCTCCGCCTGGGTGTGGTTGTAGGCGAGGTTCGTCTTGGTCGTGAAGCTGACCCCGGCGTTGACCGTCTGTATCTGGATCTCCTCTTCTTTCGCCCCGCCCCTGTTGACGATGGTCCAGTCGTCGGCGGAGAACCCCGTGGTATCGTCCACGAAAAGCGTGTTCGTTCCGGCGTTGCTGTTCTGGTCTACGTTCACCAGGTACCGGCCGGACACGACCTGGTCGGCACAGAACTGGTGCCATGACCAGAATGCCGAGAGGTTCACGCCGCGCGGGGTCAGGGCCGTCACGTTGCCCGTGGCGCCCGAGTCCACGCCCTGCAGCGCCCCGTACGGGAGCCCCTGCGTGGAATCCACCGTCAGGGTCGGCGAGGACCATGAGACGACGGTACCGAGAAACTGATAGTCGGAGGCCGCACTCTGCACGGTCTCTCCCGGGGTGAACGCGCCGGCCACCCCGCCCATCGTGAGTTCGAGACGCCGGTCTATGTACTTCGCCAGGCCCCAGCGCTCGTTGTAGAGCAGGCCCAGCATGAGGTCGGCGGGGTTCTGCGTATGGGCCGCGGCGCTCATGGTCGAGGCCGATGCCATCTCCTGGACGATCACGCCGTCCACGTCGAAGGTCAGGTTCGGCGGGTCCCCCGTGAGCTGCTCGGTCGCGACCTCCTCGACGGCCGCCACGGCGGTGTTCACGTAGCGGAGATCTTCGAAGAGGACCTCCTGGAACTCCTTCACGTAGGCGTCGCAGTACCGGCGGTTCGCGGCGTCGTGGTCGTTCGTGACCCTCGTGATCTCGACGTCGTAGGTGTCGGTGGAAGGGAAGTCGCCCTCGATCCAGATGGAGAACGGCTCGCGCCGCCGTATGTCCTCGTCGTGGTAGACGTAGGAGGACCAGGCGCCGGGGCCCGCGTGCGTCCGGTACCTCAGAGAGACGCTGAAATAGGAGGAGTGAGCGTGCCCGCTATGGTCGAGGTAGTAGAGCCCGGAGGTGAACGTCACCTTGATGCGGTAGCGGTCCGCGTTCGTGGATCCGGAGAGCGTGACGGGCGTGGCCCGCACGAGTTGGTTGTTCTTCGCGGTGGCCGTGACGATCTCGTTGTGGCCCGGAAGCGCCGTCTGCGAGTTCGTGCCGGTCCTCGAATAGAACGAGGTGCCGGAATAGCTCGAGTACGAGACTCCGTTGATGTAGGCCGCGTTGATCCCGGAGATCGGCCCCTCGGAACAGGCTACGATGTTGTAGAGCTTGTCCTGGGAACTCGTTGCCGGCCGGGTGAACTGCGAGACCACGGTGCCGCCGACCCGGTGCCTGCCCATGACCACGGGGATCGGCTCGCCGTCGTCGTAGTTGTTCTCGATTATGTCGAAGGCGTAGGTGGGGCCGAGCCTGCCGGACTTCTCGATCCGCTTGGCCTTGGGCTGGACGGCGTACTTGTTGATCGCCCACTCGCCGCCCTTCAGGGCGAGCCCCACGGCGAGGGAGACCCCGGCGCCGATCAGCGCAGCGGCGACGCCCCCCGCTACGGGCCTCAGCGTCAGGCGATCGCCCGGGCCGACTTCGCGCTCGCGCCAGCCCTGCTCGTCGAGCTCCTCGCCGTTCAGCTTCACGCTGAGGATGTCGAGCGCGTGGTACTCGTCGGGGATGTAGTCCCAGACCTTCTCCCCGGGCCGAACCTTGTGCGTGACCGACGGGCCTATAGGCCCCTGGTAGAGCACGAGGTCGGCTTCAAGCTCTTCTTCGGTGTACTGACAGCACGCGGTCAGCATTTACGCGCTCCCTAATCGTCCCCCGGTCGTATGTCGCATGGATGACGAAGCCCCGCCCGAGGTAGAGGGCGACGTGTCCGCCGATGGTCTTGCCGCCCTTCGACATGGTCAGGACGTCCATGGGTTGCCGGTCCTGCCAGGGGATCTGGACCCATTCCCCTGCCGCCTTCTCCGGCTCCTTCACCGGGTCGGTGATCTCCACGCCCGCCCGCCTGTAGATCTCCGCGACCAGGCCCCAGCAGGAAATGCCGCGGCGCAGGTTCCGCGAGAGCATCCGAAAGGGCGTGCCGATCAGATCGCGGATCCTCGGCACCTTCAGATGTGGCGCAGCGGAATCGCCGGGAAGCCCCCGTACCGGTCCTCGTTTGACATCGTGTCCCTGCATGTCTCGTATCTCTTGTCACAGCTCGTTTCGCCGCCCGCGTACCCGCAGGCCGCGGACTTGAAGACCCAGCGGCAACGGCAGCGGTATGCCTTGCAGGCCGGGACCGTCTCTCGCCGGAGGTCGTAGGTGCCGCAGGTGAAGGTCACGTAAGGCGGTTCCTCGTTTACGTCGGCGCGCTTGATGATCCCCCGGAAAACGACCTTGTCCGCGGCGCTCGAGAGGTTGTTCTTCTCGACGAGCGAGATGCTCATGGGCATGTTTCGGAACTTGGACGCTTCCATGTAGACGGACATGGCGAGGTCCACGTTCTGCACCGTGATCTTGACGTCCTTGAGCGTCCCCTCGTTGTCGGCCTCGATCACGCCCACGCCCGAGTTCTGCTTGGACCAGGTCTGCGAATCGAAGGTGACGTCCTCGATGTCGGTGGTGAGCCGGGAGATGTTCGAGCTGTCGCGGTGCAGCTCGATGAGCCAGACGACCGGCCCCGCACCCGTAAGGGCGTTCTTAACCCCGATAAACGCCGATGTCAGGGCCCTGGCCATGTCAGAAGTGCTCCACCACCTGAAGGGAAAGCGCGAACTTGCCGGTCTGAGCTATGAGGACCGGCTCCATCTCGAAGCCGTCCTCGAGGACGACCGTCACCGTTTCCGTGAAGTTGTTGCTGGTGGGCGCTGCGGTGCCGAGAGTGCCGGCGTTCGCGGCGTCGAGGTAGACCTTGTCTGCGTCGAGTGCGGTATGGTTGTATGTGAGGTCGTCCTCGAGGGTGAGGGTTCCCGCTCCCACCGAATCAATGACCCCGGACTCTTGCCGGGCGGTGCCCTCGCCGATGATGATGACCTGGCCATCCTCGAAGTTCGTGGTGCTCGCGACGTTCAGAACTTTCTGGCCCTGGTTAGAGTTCACGTTCACCGTGGTATAGGGCTCGGTCCAGGTGCCCCCCGAGGAGGAGATCGTGCCGGCGAAGTAGAGGGTCCCGCTTGACGTCCCGATGTAGACCCGGGCCTCGGTGACGTTTGCCGGGAACGTCTCGCCTGAGGCGGACATCAGGTTGTTGGCGTTGATCGCCTGGGACGTCTCCTCGCTGAGGTTCGTGACCTGTGTGCCATCGGACCAGGCGTAGGCGACGTAGTAGGTCCTGGCCCCTATCGTCCCGCCGGCGGCCGTGCTCGTGTCCATCGCGTCGTAGGGTCGGGCCAGCTTCGAGTGGCCGTTCTCGATCGTGAACTCCTCGGCGCCGCCGCCGCGGGATCGGTTCCAGGCGCGGACGGTTTCCGCGTCGTCCTCGTTTAGGTAATCGCAGGACCACGACCACTTGCGGCGAGGCTTGTCGGTGCGCCGGCGCCGGTGGATATGCCCGCTGCGGTAATGCACGGAGATCGGGCGCCACTCCTCGCGCTGCTTGAGCGGATACCACTGGATCGGAGCGCTCAGCGTAGGCCATGCGGGAGTCGCCATCGATCAGGCCCTCACCAATCCGTTGGGGTTGTCGTCGAGCATTTGCATCATGGCACCCCTGAGCGCCGGAAGGTTCTGCATGATGGCCCGGTTTGCGTCCTTGCCGTCCCAGGCCTGCACGCTGAAGTGAACGTTGATCTGGTTCCCGCCCCCTCCCCCGCCCTTCATCTCGACCGGGACCTTGCCGGAGCGCAGTGGGATGTGGGCTTCGGGACCGGCCTCGCCGCGGAGAACGAACTCTGGGCGCCAGGAGATCCCGCCATCGGCGAAGGCGCGGTAGCCGCCCGGGACAGCGAATGCGGGGCGGCCGGCGGTCTCGAAGACCCCGCCGTGTGCGGCGCCGGTGATCGAGGAGACGGCCACCTGCATCGCCGCCCGGAGGCCCGTCTGTATCGCCATGTTCGCGAGGCTTCGCAGGATGTCCTTGAGGTACTGCGAGGCGGGCTTCAGCGTGCCGTCCACCCAATCGTTGAAGGCGGCGAGGACCGTGTTGATCATCACGTCGCCGATCTCGAGGAGCGTCTGCTTGACCGCCTGAAGGCGCTCGAGACGCTGGCGCTGGCCTTCCTTGTCCTTCTCGGTGGCCCGGTCAATGTAGGCGTCGAGCCGCTCCATGGCCTCCTGGCTTCTCTGGATCTGCTCGACGTCCACGATGGGGAGGTTTGCATTGGAGAGGTCGAAGTCCGGGAGGGCCGCGCGCTCGTTGATGTCATTGAGAATGCTGTCGAGCTCGCCAAGGGCGGCCCTCTTTTTGTCCAGATAGGGCATGATGCCCTTCCCTCGCCTCTCCTCGGCGGTGAAGTACTTGGCCCATTCGATCCGGTAGTCTTTGACCTTGTCCTTGCCCTGCTCGAGCTCGTCGAAGAAGTTCTTCGCCGCGGTTGCGTTGTGGCCGAAGTTGTCCGTCAGGTGCTTCGTGTCCGTGATGAGAAGTTTCAGGTTTTCGCTGATGTCGGAGACTGTTTCCGCGGCAGAGGCCCGAGCCCTCTCCAGGCTGTCGGTCGAGAGGCCGAAGGCGTCCGCGATCAGAATCAGCCCCCCAAGGAATTTCTCTGCCAGCCAGTTCCAGGCATAGAAAAGGGAATTGCCGCCGATGGCGAGCGCGTTGATGCCGATTCGGATTGCATCTATGGCGTCGAGCACGTGCGCCGCTCCCACCCCGACCCACCTGATGGCCGTGATGATCTTCTCGGCGATCTCGGGAGCCTTCTTGTCCATGTCACCCATGCGGATGTTCACCTGGTCCATGCCCGCCTTCAGGTACTCGAAGACCCCACCCTGCATTACCTTGACCTGAAACTCCCACCACTGAGAGGCGAGGAGCGCCGTCATGCCCCGCCAGTCCTTCTCCGCGCGCTCCATCGCGCCGGGGAACCGCTTCTCCCAGATCTCGAGGATCCCCGCCCGGATCGCCTCCGCGGTCTTGTCCGTCTCTATGCGCATGTCCCCCGACATGAGGACGGCCCGCTTTCCAGTTCGGTCGAGCTGTATACCGAGACGGCGGAGGACCTCCGTTTCGAGGCCGATCAGGGCGGTGGACACGTCGGAGATGTTCCGGTCGAAAATGTATGAGACGTCCCCCACGGTGCGGATCATGCTTTGCGAGACGTCCACGCCCACGGCCTTGAGTTGCACGTATGCCTGGATCACATCGGAGGTCATGTGCGGCGTCGCCGCCGCGAATTGTCGGACCCATTTGAGCGTGGAGTCCGCCAATTGCTCGTTCTGGTCCATGACCGCGACGAGCTGCGTCCGGAACTTCTCCGCTTCCGCGCCGGCGTCTATGAACGACTTGGCGAGCATCCCGCCGCCGGCGGCGACCAGCAGGCCCTGGAGGGAGCCGACGATCCTGAAGATGGACTTGAAGGTGCCGCGCACCCGGTCGCCGAAGCGCTGGACCACGCCGAGGACACGCGAGAATTCCCGCGTCACCATGTCCTTCGCGCTGAGGATTACTCGGAGCTGTGTGTCTGAGATGAACACTGCGGCCTTTTCTCCTTCTTCCCCCGGCCCTTCTTGCGCTTGGCTTCCTCGAGGTAGCTGCCGATCATTCGCATCGCCTGGAGATACACGTGGGCCTGGTCATAGAGCCCCGCCCCCCGGCGAGTGGTCACGTAGTGCCCTTCGACGAATTGCCAGTAGAGCTCCACCAGCCGGCGAGATCTCCGCGTGACGAGGGCCATCGGGCATTGGTTCACCTCGATTTCCCACTGCGAGCCCTTGTAAAGCACCCACCTCCAAGGGCTGTCAGGGTCCGGGTCGGGCTCGCATTTCCAGACGGTCTTGAGCGAGGGGTCCGCCGCGCACCTGGAGCAGTCCCGGACGAAGCCGTTGTCTGCCGCCAGGTAGGCGGCGATCCTCAGTTTTTTGCTTCTTCCTCAGCGACGGTGTTCCCGTTCTCGATAGCCGCGGAGATGAGCGACCGTTGCGTCGGGTGCAGGTGCCGGATGTTCTCCCAGGGGCACATGCCGTCCGCGCCGGGCTTGACGAACTCGAGTTTCTCTCCCTGCTTCCAGAAGTTCGTCCAGCCCTTCAGGCCGATGCGAAGAAGCGAGAGGTTGCGGCTGCCCGCCTTGGTGTTCACCTTGATCCCGCCGCGGGACTGCTTGCCGCCCTTCTTCTGCTCCTTGACGAGCGCCTCCATCTTGGCGATGTCCGCGGCGCTGAACTCGATGGCGTCCTCGATCTGCGCGTACTCGTGCTCGTCGAGGGTCGCCAGGTGAAAGACCGAGCGTTTGGGGTCGTCCAATTCCCTGCCTTCGTCCTCCGGGAGTACGAAGTCGAACTCCCCCGGTATGAATGCCTCTGCCATGCGTGCCTCCATGTAGTTGCGCCAGGCCCCGGCTCTTACGTCAGGGCGAGGCTCCATTCGTCGTCCCCCGAATTCTTGTTGAGAGAGAGGGGGAGCTGCATGTAACCCAGGTCGTCGATGTTCTGCGGCTCGGGGACCTCGATCTGGCACTTGGGCAGATTGAGGGTGATGATGTTCCCCGCCGCGCCGAAGGGCCCGAATACCAGCGCCGACTCCGTGCCGGCCGTTGCGAGCCCGAAGAAGTCCTTGGTGGCCACGAGCTCGTCCTCGACCACGAGAACGGCCGAGGGCTCGCGCCTGGAGATGACCACGCTCTTGATGCCGTTCGCGGTCGTGTAGTCGGGCCGCGCCACGAGGATGTTCCCGAAGTTGACCTCGAGCGACTTACCGAGAAGGTTGGTCCCACCGAAGGTGAAAGTGCCGCCGACCAGGGCCGTCGCAATCGTGTCCTCGTAGGAAACTGCGGAGATGAGCGCCGTGTCGGTCCGCGCGTTGTAGCCGCCCAGGGCCTCGAAGCGGACCATGGGCACCTCGCCCGCATTGAAGACCATCGTGGGATTGCACCGCGCTCCGTTGAGCAGGTAGCGGTGGCCGTCCACGTACAGGGCGATCGTCAGGCTCTTGTCGTCGGTCGAGGAACTCGATGGCGTGTACGTGACGGAGGTCCCCGCCGATATCGCCTCGTTCGTCAGGGAGCCGTTGAGCAGCTCGCCCCAGGAGGGGGCGGTGCCCGCCGCGCCGCTTCCGGCCATCGGCACGTCGAAGGTGAGCCTCCAGACGCGGGGCCCCATCGGCGAGCCTTTGAACTGGCTCAGCGAGGACGAAATCGCCCGCGACTTGCGGAAGGGCCACTCGGCCCGTATCGTCGGGTTCTCCACGCGGATCTTCGCCTCGGCTGCCGTGAGGGCTTCCGCCGAGCCTTCGGTCGTTTCGACCTTGACGGCGAGCTGGCCCTCGCTCCATCTCATCGTGGCCATGGATCAGTCCTCCTTCTTTCGAATCCCGGGCGGGGGACCCGCGACGGGGTCCGTGTATTCCGGGAAGTCCTTCTGGTATTCCCGCGCCGGGAAGTGTCGGAGGACCTGCCCTTCGGGCCTTCCGCCCTCGCGGTCGAGCAGCCACTTCCCGTCGTCGGAAAGGAACCACCGACCGCCAGGGCATCGGGTCGAGGGCGGACCGAACCTCTCGGCGTCGTCACGCTTCGGAGCGCTTTTCCTTTTCGGCCTCGGCGCCTCCGTCGGCGTCGTCGTCGGCCTTCTTTCCGGTGTCGGTTCCGGCATCGCCTTCCTCTTCCTTCTTGTCCGGGGCGGGCAGCGCCTTCTGCTTCTCGCCCTCGGGCAGTTCCTTGGTTTCGTCCTCGTCGTCCTCCTCCTCGTCGTCCTCCTCCTTCACCCACTCGATCTCTTCGTCCTCGGGGAAGGGGTCGGGGCTGGTCTTGGACCCGAGGTCCTCCCAGTCCTTGAGGCGCCTGAGGGCCACGGCCTCCTTGCGGAGGTTGCGCCGGGTGATCGGGGCGCAGGGGCTCTTGAGGGGCTTCTTGCGGATGTCCCAGAGCCAGGTGCGGAGGTGGCGCTCCAGGGGAAGGAGCAGCAGGAAGTCGGGCTGGCAGGGACGCAGCTTCGTCGCCTGCTCCGCAGCATCCTCGGGCTCGACGCCGTCCTCGAGGGCTTTCTCGTAGCAGACCGGGCAGGCGCTCTTTTCCCGGGCCGCTTCAGCCGCCTCGCCCTTGTGATCGGCGAAGAAGATGTGCTCCTCGCACTCGGGGCAGTACCCGACCTCGATGGAGATGCGTTCCGTCTTTTCGTCGAAGAGGAAGTACCTCTGGCGCTCGATCCGCGCGAGGATCGTGTGCTGCGCCTTCTCGTCTTCGACCGATGCGGGTTTGTGGTTGAAGACCTCGCGCCACCATTCCAGGATCATCTGGGGCGGGGCCTCGACCATGAGGACCTTTACCTTAGCCATGCGTGCCTCCGGATAAAAAAGAAGGGCGGTGGACACGAGGAACTCCCCCGTGTCACACCGCCCTATCGGTGTCGCCCGCCGGCGCCGTCATAGGGGACGGCCTGGGTAGCTACTCCCCCGGCGGTTCAGTTGTGGACCTGACTATCTCCTCCTGTTGCTTCCGCGCCCGACCCTCCGGGTCCTGGCGCAACCCCCGCGGCCCCGGTTCGCCCTGCGGCCGCGACCCGTTCCGTTTCTTAGCGGTGTTCCCTTTGCCATCGGTTTCCCCTTTCCTTGGTTCGCGTGTTCGCCGGTCCCTTGAAAGCCGGGGTGCCTACAGCTCCCGCGCTTCGACCTTGAAGTCCGGGCCCGGCTCGATCCCGTCGTGCCGGAACTGGTTGGCGATGGGCACGGCGAAAAGCATCTGCCTGATGTTCGCCTTGGTCTTCTCCGCGGCCTTCCTCTCCGCGACCTTGATCTGCTCCTCGGTCGGCTCCTCGAGGGCGTTCCCGTCCTTGTCCACGAGGAACAGGGAGGCGGGAGTCTGCCGCCGCACGAAGAACGCCTCGGGGACGTCCAGCTCCACCTCGAATTTCATCTTCATGACTTTGCTCCTTACGCTTCTCCTTTACGTCAGTTCGACCTTCCTCGCGCCGACGTCCGCGTCCTGGATCACGAGGTAGGTCTTGTCGTCGTCCGTGTCCCTCCAGATCAGGAGTTCGCCCTCCTGCGCGGCGGGCTGTGCAGCCTGGGAAACGCGCCTTACCTTCACGTAGCCGCTGTTCGTGTAGGCGTCTATTGATTTGCTCGCGGCGACTGTCACGCTTCCCGCCGTATCCACGTTTCCGTCCTTATCCACCGCGAATTTTTCCACGCCGTTTACCTGTCCGCGGAAGAAGTCGCCGGAGAATCCCGTCTCCATGTCGGCGTCGAAGGCGATGGCGTCCGCGTTCGCGCTGTCCCCGTGCGCCTCGAATGCGACCATCGCCTGATTTGCCCCGCCGAGGTCGGAGCGGATACCGACCGCCGCCGCGTCCTGCGTGTCGGAAAGAATCGAGGTGATGAGACCGGACGTGTGAATGTTGTTTGCCGCGCACACGGACAGGGCGGTTCCAGCCACGCCGGACTGGTAGATGTGCAGGCCCGTCCCGCTGGGGGCGGTCGTCGCATCCCAGTCGTAGGCCGTGTTTGCATTGGTGATGAAAATGCCGGAGTTGGTCCCGGCCCCGGAGTTTTCGTCCACCGCGACGAGCAGGGCCGTTGCGTTGTTCGCTGAGTTCGTGTTGTTCGTGTCGAGCGAAACCAATGTCCCGCTCAGGTCCGTCGCGTGCCCGGAGATGGTCAAGCCGGTCCCGGTCGAGCCGCCCGTGGCGCTGGCACCCCAGGCGAAGCCGTTGTTATCCACATACGTCTTGACGGCCTTCTCGGTGGGAACGGCGGAATCGCTGTTATCCCCGAGCGTCCCGTCCGTCGAGAACTCGTTCACCGCGTTTGTCAGTGTAAGACTCGTCAGCGTCGGCGTTGCGCTCCATGCCGGGGCGGTGGTTGCGCCCTGGGAAACGAGGACCTGCCCCGCCCCAACCGCCGCGAGCGCTCCGTAGGTGGTCGCCGCCGTGGCGTAGAGCAGGTCGCCCACCGCGTGACTCTGCCCCGCGAGGGAGGTCAGGTTCGCGTCGAGCGGCTGATAAATCGTGGCAAGCGCATTGCCGTTGATGGTGATGTCGTTCGTGACCTCCAGGTCCGTGGTCCAGACCTTCGTGACGCGTGAGCCGGTCGCGGCGATGCTCCCGGTCAGGGTCAGGCTTCCGGCACCGAGGGCGAGCCCGGCGAAGGTCGGGGAGGCGCTTTGCTGCACGTCCTGGTCGAGCGTGCAAGCCGCCGAGACGGTGAGGTTCGCGTCCACGTCCACCGTCGCAGCGTTGACGTCAATAATCGCCGTGCCCTTGGTGATGTTCCAGTTGTTCGCGGCTTCCGTCAGTTGCACCGTCGTCTCGATCACGGCGTCCGGCGTTCCGTTGGTCGTGTATATCGCGTTCGCGGTCGTGTACCCGCCCGGGGTGTCGGTGAGTTCGGTGAACTGGTCCTTCGCTGCTACGGCGCCGTCCACGTAGGTCTTGACCGCCTTCTCGGTGGGAACGGCGTCGTCCGAATCGTCGCCGAGGGTGCCGTCGGTGCTGAACTCCGTGATCGTCGTCCCGGCAGAGAAGCCGAGCGTCGAGGTGCAGGTTATCGCCCCGCCGAAGCTCGCGGTCCCGCCCTGATAGAACTTGAACTCCTGGGTTCCACCTGCGCTGAAATACTGGTTCGTCCCCGCCGCCCCCTGAAGCCTTGCCACTTCCTTGATTGACTGGTCGTCGTTGTCGCACGCCCCGAAGTAGATGAAATCGTCGTCCACGGTCCCGGTGCGAAGGGATGCGCCGTCGGCGAGGGTCAGGTTGCCGCTGTTGTCGATCTTCGCCTTGAACGTCGCGTTGGCATACGTGGCATCCGTCGAGGTGCCGAAGAAGGCGAGGAGCTGTTCCCCGGTGCCGACTGAGTTCTCCCAGCGGGTGACCGCGAAGTCCACGCCGGAGGCGTCATTCGTCTGTGTGTACTTCGGCCGGATGTGAAAACCGACCAGGGTCTCGCCCGTGCTTTGCGTCATCTCGCCGGTGACGGCTTCGATGACGGAGTCGGAGTTGGAGAAACCTTTGTCGTGAAACGTGATCGTTGCGCCTGTATTTGTCGTAACCTTCCTGCACGCGACAGTGCCCGACCCGCTTGCGCCAGCGAAAATTGCGCCACTTGCATAAATGTTGCCGCCACTGCTCACCCAGAAAGTGTCCGTCGCCGCCGCCCCGTTTTTGCTGCTCCGCAAATACCACGTTGCGGATGTCGTCGCGGCTGACGCGGGCACCACCTCCTGCCAGAAATCCCACGTATCCGCCGATCCGTCCGTGTCCCAAGCGTGCGCCCGCTGCCTGAACCTCGGGCTGTACTGCTCCGTCGTCCCCACTGTCGCCGCCGTCGCGTTTTCGAGGACGAAGCCGTCCGTGGAGGTGGTCTCGATCCCGTCCTGGTGAATGCCGACGTGGCCCCGGGTGCCGCTCGTCGTGCCGCCGGGGTAAATCTTGAAGGTGCCGCCCGTGCCGCTCCCGTGCGCTGCGCCCATCTCCCAGATCAGGCTCCCGCCGTCGGTGTTGTTATCGAGCCCGCTCTGCGTGGCGATGTACGAGTCCCGGCCCGCGACCGTGGTCAGCGAGTTGAAGCCGGAAACCGTCGCGCTCGATATTGCGATTGCGTCCACGGCAGCGTTGCCCGTCGTGTTGTGGCCGAGGATGAGCGAGTTCGCGGGCATGTTGGCGAGGTCTTTGTTGTAGCGGAGGCGGGCCTCCTGGGCCGTGCCGAGGTAGAGGCCGGAGGTGGAGACGGAGCCGGTGGATGTGTCTTCGCCGAAATAGCCGGAAAGCCATTCCGTTGTAGAACTTCCAATGCCGTAAGCATTGGCTTGGTGTGGTCGGAAGGCGGTTGACTCGGCTCGGCACTTCGGAGTGCCGCCCAGGGCCAAAACAACACTAGTTCCTGACTTTTCGTCAATCCACACATAGGATCCACCATGCCGTATTTGCAGTTCATGCGTCCCCGGCGTCCCGCCCGGCTGCCGGATGATCACCGTCCCGTCCGCGCCCGCATCCCCCGTCCCGCTCTCTGCCCCGCCGTCCCCCGGTTCCAGCACGATCGGCCCGCCCGCTCCGCCGTCATTGTCCCCTGCCGTCGCATCGCCGCCCTCGCCCGCCTTGATGTAGAGCCCTGCGCCCGCGTAGCCCGTGCCCGCCGCGTTGTCAGCGCCGGACTGGGCACGAAGATAGGTGGAGGTTCCGGCTGCGGCTGTGGCGACGAACTCGGAGACGGAGGCGTCGTCGAGCTTGAGCAGGGCCGTTCCGCCCCACTTGAGCTCCATGGGGTCGGTGGTGTCGAGGAGGATGGCCCCGGCGGAGTCGAGGGTGATGTCGCCGGAATCGCTCTGAATCGTCCCGCCGCTCGTCAGCTCGATATCCCCGGCGAGGGTCAGCTTCGTCGTCGAGAAGTTGGCGTAGGACGTGCCCCCGAGGACCATGTGGAGCGTATCGCTCGCCCAGCCAATCCCGGTGTCCATCTCGGCCTTGTCCGGGATCAGGGTCGGGTTTGTGTCCGTCGCCGCTTCGTCCGCGAAGGCGGGACCCGCGGCGTTGCTGGCCTTGATCGAGCCGGTGAATTTGTGGTCCCCGGTCCCCGCGACGTAGACCGCGTCCGTCTGGTCGTGCGTGAAAGAAACGTACTGCGTGTTCGCGCTGTCCGGGTCCGTCGCCGAGTGGATTATCAGCGTCGGGTTTGCCGCCGCCGCGTGGTCGTAGTCCTGCCCCGCGAGGGCCTGGTCCCCGATGATCAGCGTCTTCGAGGTCGTGTGAAGGCCCCAGACCATCGTCTCGGAGGCGGCCTGCGCCGTGTCCATCTTGAGGGTGGAGTCCGGCGCGGCTTTCGTGTTGCCCCATTTCAACGGCACGTCGTCGCCGAGGAAGATCCCGCCGACTGGCGTCATGGTGCCCGTCTTGTCCACGTCGAAGACGGAGGAGCCCGAATACCAGAGGTCGAGGACGTAGACCTCGTCCCAGCCGGAATCATCGGTAACGGTCACGTCTCCGTGGAACAGGCGAAAATCGTCGGTGCCGCCCGCCGAGTTGTCGTTGAGGGTGCTCGTCACCTTGAGGGCGTAGTCGTCGGTGCCCGAGGCCGTGAGCTCGCCCTGGTTCAAGCTGAAGGCGTTCTCCGAGCCCGCCTCGAGGGTGATCCCCGTCACCGCGTCGAGGACGATTCCCCCCGCCCCGGTTGCGATCTCGAGGCCGGCGGTGAGGGAGGAGCCCGAGGCGATCGTAAACGTGTTCGCCGTGGTCAACCCGGAATCGAGGAGCAGCTCCTTGTTCGAGGAGCCCGCCTGATCGTTGATCGCGAATGATCCCACCTTGAACGTGGCGGTGCCCGCTGCCCCGGTGCCCTGGAGGGCCCCGCCAGTGACGACGAGGGAGCCGCCGTTGTGATTCCCCGTGCCCCCGTCTCCCGCGTCCTGGAGTGTGATCTCGAGGTCCCCGCCGTCCGCGTCCACGCCCGACAGGGAGCGGAAGGTCCAGGTGTACTTGTCCGCCGCGACCCATTGCTGGATCGAGTCCGAATCGTCGCCCATGTAGATCTTGTCGCCGTCCCCGAGCAGGAGTGACGTGGCGACGTAGACCACGTTGTTGAGGTAGATGTTCCCGCTCCCGGCGGTGATGCGGATGTCGCCCGCGGCCGATGTGATGTCCAAGCCGTCGGTGCAGGCGCTCATGGACTGGATCGTCGCCCGGTTCGCCGTGGTGACCCCTATGTCCATCGAGAGGTATTTGTTCGTCGTCCGCGCCTGGTCGTAGACCTGGACCTGACCGGGCTGCAGCACGCCGGCAACGCCCCCACCGATGGGGAGCCAGAGAGGATTGTAGCTGTGCATTCTCGTATCCTCTGTTGCTCGTCCTCAAGCGTTAGCCATGCGTGCCTATGTTCCGCGCGCCCCCGCGCTCAGGGTTTCATGAAAGCCAGCCAGGCGATGTCGTTGGACGAAGCCGCGATGCCGTTCCAGGCGAGCCGGGCCTCGTCCGGGTCGATGATGTCCAGGCTCCCTCCGGGGGACAGCCACGCGCCCTTGTTCAAGAGGGCGTCCACGCCGGCGGCGAGCCATACGGCGTAGGTGTTGGGGTTGTAGAACGAGATCTTGCCCCGCTTCTTGTTTTCCTCGAGGAGTGCCGTCGAGCTCGTCCCCACGGCCTTCCCCCCTGGCTCGCCGGCGGTGTATCGTCCGTTCGCCATGGATCAACCTCCGATGCGCTTCGGCCCCTTCATGGGGCCTTCTTTTCCTCGCCTCTGCCTGGCCTTGATTCTCAGGAACTTCTCCCGGGGCGTTTCCTCCCCGGGTGCAAACTCGAGGGTCGCCGCCGCGATCTCCTTGCGGACGGGCGCCTGCTCGAGATCCTTCGCCTCTTCCCTGGCGAGGGTCAGCTTCGGGCTGTCGCATCGGGGGCACTTCTCCACCACTTGCTGGAAGAAGACGTGCCCGCATTCGACGCACTTGAACTTCAGCCTGAAAATAGCCATGTCAGATCTTCCTCGCCGTGTCGTTGTATTGATGCCCGTAGAGGACCGCGACGAGCATCTCCACCGCCACGAGCCCCTCGGAGGGGAAACTCGGGACCGCTTCCTGGATGCGGCAGTCCGCTGCGTAATTGCCCCGGGTGTGATCCGAGTACACCGCCCGGGTCAGGTCGTGGACCACGTCCGCGATCGCCCTCGAGGCCTCCTTGCCGTCCTCGCTCGGCTGGTAATGGGCGACCATCGCGATGCCCACGTTCCGCCACCACCGGGTCTTGTTCGCCATGAGGTTCTCGGGCGTGTACTTCTTGTCGTCGGAGATCGCGACCTCGGGGACGTCTCCGGTCCAGGGCGGGGGACCGCCCGGCCAGAAGATCAGGCGGGAGACGTTGTAGTTGTACCAGCCCTGCTTGGCGACGTCGGTGTCGGCGGCGTCGTGGTCGTAGGTCAGGTTGCGCAGGAGCGCCAGGTGGTCCGATTCCACCGAGTTGATGACCCCGGCTTCCTCGCGAACGGTGCCCTTGGCGATCGCCACGGCCTGGCCGGCCTCGAAGCTGGCCAGGCTCGCGAGGTAGATCTTGTTCTGGCCCGCCGCGCTGTTCTGGTTCACGTTCGAGGACGCATCGGCGCTGCCGTCGATGCCGAGCAGGCTCGATTCGAAGTGGTCTATGATGTGGTCCCAGACGTTGATAGCCATCTGCTAACCCACTCTCGGGACGCTGCGCTCGATCTTGTCCAGCGCCGTCCGCATGCCGTTTCTCAGGACCATCGCGAGCTCCTGGCCCCTGGCCCATCGCGTGAACGTGTACCGCATTTTCAGCCGCGGCTTGATCGTGACCTGCCGCTTGAGTACGAACATGGGCACCAGGTCCCCGCCCTTTCTCATGCCGAGGAGGAGGTTTCCCTTCTTGCTCCTGAAGGGGAAAAGCCCCCCCACGGCGTAAAGGCTGCGCTCCCCGGCCCCCACGTAGTCCGGCGCCGCCGTGTCCTTGTCCGTGATCCGGACGAACGCCCCGCGCAGATACCCGCCCTCGGTCTTGGCTTGACCGCCGTATTCCCGGCTGATCGGAATCGCAAGATACTTGCGGCGCCTGGCCGTGATCGTGCCCCCGTCCTCGTGGATCTTCATCCAGGGATAGACCGTCCACATCCGGGCGTGGACCTGATCGATGTCCGTCCCGCGAGGCGTCACCCAGACGGGCCAGGCCGCCGGCGACGTGTGCCGACCCCTGTTCAGCCCGGGGCGCCCGCTCATGCGCGTCTCGATGAAGTGGGTCTTGAACAGGCGGATTCCCTTCGAGAACGAGAGCCGGAGCTGCTCGCCCATGATCTCGGGGGAGCGGGCCAGGAGCGTCGTCAGCCGCTTCAGGTCTCCCTCGTGAATCCCGCTGCGCTCTACCACCGTTCCACTTCCCAAGAGGCGTTTCTTTCGAGTGCCGCGTGGAGCTCGGGGAGCATGTCCCCGAACGCCCTGAAGTACGTCACGAACGCCGAGGTGATCTTCGTACCGCCCCCGGCAACCATCCCGCCGCTCACCGACGTGAAGCCGAGGGTGTCCTTGTTCTTGAAGGCGTACAGGAGCTGCTGGTCTATCGCGTCCACCAGGTCGGCGAAGTCGGTTGCAAGCGCGGCCGTATCCGCCGCCATTCCGCCCGTGTACGTGATCTTCAGCGCCTTCGGTCCGGACGGCAGTTCGTAGTCGAAGGAGAGGATCCCCTCGTCGCCGTTGCCGAACGTGTAGAGCGAGGAGTCCACATCCGTTCCGGAGCCGAAATTCCGGGCGGGGTCCGAGTACACCGACGCCACCGCCGAGATCGGGTACCCTTTCAGAAGCACCTTGGTCTGCCCTCGATCGATGTCCGCGTACACAGTCCGGGCCTCCGCCTTGAGCCAGCGGCCCAGGGCCTCCTCGGCGGCCTTCGAGATGGCGGCGATCTTGTTCGTCCACCAGTCGTCCCATGTCGAGGCGAACGCGGTCCCGCCGAAGTACTTCTTCAGCCGATCCGTCGTCGTGACTGTGAGGCTTGCTGCCATCTACCAGCGTCTCCCGGGCCCGGGGCTGCTACTCGTCGGACTCTTCCGGGCCGGTCTCCTCGCTCTTTTCGAGTTCCTTGTTCGGCACCTTGCCGAGCTGCTTGTTCTCCACACCCAGGGTCACCATGGGCTCCGCCGCGGCCGGGGGCGAAAAGTTCTGCTCCCCCCTCTTGCTCAGCGCATTGAGTTCCTTCCGGCTCGGCCGGGCGAACTTCACTTCCTGGCCCTTCACCGCTTTCGCCGGGATCGCGATGAAGGGGGAGTCGTTGGGGACCCGGGTGGCGCCGCCGGCGGAGTCATAAACGAGCACTATGCTCGTGCCGGTCTTTTGGTCTTCGAACCGCCGCTGCAGCTTCGTCCCGTTGGGGTGATGGAAGGTGTACCCGGGCATCAGCTTCAGGATCACCTTCTCGTCGTCCGCGGTCTCGCTCAGATCCACCATGCCGGTTTCCTTTTCCGCTTCAGTGAGTTCCATGCGTGCCTCCTCGGTCGGTTGTTTCCGATGCTTCACTCAAGGGTCCGGGGAGGGGAGCCGAAGCCCCCCTCCCCACGAAACCCCTTCTTCTGTTGATCAGCCCGCGACGATCTTGGAGCAGATCGCCATGACGCAGAAGTCGAACTTCGGCGTGGTCCCGGCGATGGTCGCGACCACCCTCAGGTACCGCCCGTCGTCCTGGGAATCGACCTTGACCTCCTCGACCGTCTCACCGTTGGCGACGTTCCAGGAGTTGGTCACCTGGTCCCAGGTCTTGCCCGAGATGTCGGCGAACGTCAGGGTGTAGCCCTGCGCGATGCGGTCCTTCGTCGCCACGTCCGCCCAGCTCGAGTCGTAGACCTCGCCGCCGCCACCGGAGGCCACCGTGTCCTCGCCCCAGCCGATGTAGTTCGACGTGCTCGCCGAGTAGTCGCCCTGGAGGACGAGGTGGTAGTCCGTGCTCGCCGTGAGGGCGATCGGCCGGCGGAAGGTGAAGGCCACGGTCTCGCCGTTGGTGTCGGTCGTGATGTCCGTGGCGTCCACGACCTCGGAGGTCTGCACGGCGGTCCCGTCCGGGTCGCCGGTGCTATCCCCCTCGATCGTGAGCCAGATGTTCCCGCTGGTGATGGTCCCGACCTGCTTCAGGGGGATCTCCACCCGGTAGTAGGTCGGTGTGGCCCCGGCGCTCGTCGAGAACGCCTGGCTGAGTTTCACGTTGTTCGAGGCACCGAGCCTCAGCCCGGTCCAGGCGTCCACCGCCTTCGCCACCTGCAGGTCCGTGTCCACGGCCTCTGCGGTTGCTTCCTGCACCTTGCAGTCGAGGGTCGGGCTCGTACCGGTCACCGCTCCCACGTCGAGCGCGAAGACGATGTCCCGGTAATCTTTGGCGTCTACGACGTCCGAGTACTGCGTCGCGGCCGCCTGGCCGGAACACAGCACCCGCTTGACGTCCATTGCGCCTGCGAGGTAATCCATGGTTCACTCCTTCTGGGTTTCGGGGGGGCGGGTGTCTTTCAACCCGCCCCCCGCGTTCATCTCGTTCCCGTTTCCCGTCAGTCCGGATCCTTCCCCCCGGGGGCTACGCGCCGCGCGCGTCGGCCATGTACACGCAGGCCGCCGGGTGCTTCACGCCGACGTCCACGAGCTTCAGGCAGCGGATCCAGGTCATGTTCTTCTCGAAGGCGTCGGACGTCTCCGAGGACGCGGCGACCTCGAGGGTGCCCCACTCTCCGATGATGATGTAGGGCCAGTTGAGCAGGTAGATCTCCGAGCAGTCCGTGTTCGAGCCCTTGGTCAGGTTGATCGGGATCTGCGTCGAGGTCTCGATGGGGAAGCCGTTCCAGTCCTTCTCGATCTTCCGGCGGACCTCCCCTTCGGAGCCGATGAAGTAGGGCCTGGACTGGCTGTCGGCCCACTGCCGGATGGCGCTCCAGGAGCGCGGGTGCATGGCGAGCCCGACCTTGTCCTGGTCGCTGTTGGCGAGCTCCAGCTTGTAGAGCATCTCCTCGAGCTTCGCCTTGGTCGGGGTGGCGCCGTTCACGCCCATGGCCACCGTGGAGATCGAGCCCGTGTTCGCGATCCCCGTGGGCTGGTTCGCGGTCCCGCTTCCCCGGAAGACGGCGAGGTCGATGAGAAGGCCCACCGTCTTGGCGAGGTTGCGCTGGATGTAGGCCGCGGCCTTCGGGTTCGACCAGTTGAGCAGGGAATTGGAAACCTTGGTCATCCCGGCCGCTTCCTTCGGGGTGAGGGAGGGCTGGTCCAGGACCATGTCCGAATCGGTGATGGCCGCAGCCTCGCCGACCCAGTACCCGGTCGTGGAGGTGGTCTCGCGGGAGTACTTCACCGTCCCGACGAGGTTCTCCCACACGTCGGCCCCGAGCTTGTACGTGATCATGTACGCCCGGAGCTTCTCGACGAGCAGGGCCATCTGCATCTCGGGTACCGTGTACCCGCCGGCGGTGCCCGTCCCGTAGGTCATGGCTTTCTGCCGGGTCGCGAGCATGGTCTGCTCGTAGGTGAACCCGGCGTTCTTGTACGCGGGGCTCCCCTTGGGGATGAGGTGCTTCGCCGCGGCCTCGGGTCCGCCCAGGCGGCTGCCGAGGCAGACCATGCGCATGAACGCGGTCCAGTCCCAGTCGCCCTCCGCAGCCTTCTGCTCGGGGGTCCGGTCGTCCACCGTCACGGGCATCTGGTACCCGAGCATGGGGTTGCCGGAGATCGGGGCAACGAACTTGCCTTCGGTTCCGAGTTCGCCGGCCTCGGCGATCTTGACGAGGTCGGCCTCGAGTTTCTCGAGCCGCCCGTCGGCCTTTTTCTGGGCCTCCTCGGCCTGCTTCTTCATTTCGACGACCGCCGCCGGCACGCCCTTGAGCGCGTCGAGCAGGGCCTTCATCTCGGGTGAAAGTTCCATGTCAGGAATCCTCCTGTTGGGTGTCCTCGTTCTCGGTCTCGTTTTCGTCGGCGGTCTCCGTCGCCTCGGCCGCGTCCAGTTGGTCCTGGAGCTGCTCGGTCAGGACCTGGTACGGGTCCTCCGATGTGGCGTCCGCCGTGGCTTCCTCCGTCTGGGCTGTCGCCCCGGAGTCGCCGGCGTCGGCCTCGGATTCGCCTTCCCCGTCGCCCTTCGTCTCGAGCGTCTCGTTGAGCCTCTGTATGGCCTTGGCGAGATCCGCCAGTGCGCCGTCGCCCGGATCCGCCGGGGAGGCGTCTTCGCTTTCGTCGGCGGGTGCCGCGGGCTTCGATTCCGCGAGCCCCCGCACCTCCTTCAGCTCCGCGCGGAGCGAGGAGATCTCTTCCTTCAGGGCCTTGAGTTCCTCCGCGATCGCGGAGACGTCGGCCTGGCCGTCCTCGGTGTCGTCCGCACCGTCCTCGGCGGACTTCAGTTCCTCGAGGGGGTCGGTGGTGGTGACCTCGTGCTCCGTCTCGTCCTCGGTGGGCTCGCCGAGTTCCTCGACCTCGTTCACCTGGTCCTTCGCCATGTCGCGGATGGACCGGATGTCGAGGTGGTCATAGGCCGGCGATTCGAAATCGAAGACCTCGGTGGCCCCCTTGGTCTCGTCCGCAGGGACGGCCTTGAAGGTCATGTCCATGTCGATTCCGGCGGCGAGCTGCAGGCGCTCCATCGCCCGGCTCGCGTACTCGGCGGTCTTGGAGTCGGAGGCGCCCATGGCCTTGGCCAGGGCCTCGAGGTTCATGCCCACGACGACGCAGGAGATCTCGAAGACCTCGGTGTCGAGGAGGATCCTCCGGGCCTTGGCCTGCAGCTCCTCGTCGATGCCGAGACGCTTGAGGTGCTTGGCGAAGATGTCCTTACCCTTCTCGTCCCGGTCGCCGTGGTAGATCGCCTCGAGGGTGAGGTACCCGGCGCTGAAGTAGTCCATCGCCTCCTTGTCGTAGAGATAGAGATGCTCCTCGCCGAGTTCGGTCTCCGCGAACCACGCCTTGAAGTAGGCGCCGACGTCGTTCACCTTGACGTTGAGCAGTTTCCCCAGGACCGGGGAATGGCCCGTCAGGAGCTGCTGCTCGTGGTAGCCGACGAATTTCGGCCGCGTGCCCCGCTTCTTCCACCGGTACATGGACTTCTTCCATGCGCGGGGGTCCCAGACGTCGCCGGAGAGGTCGGGGTTCTTGGTGCTGGCCCAACCCGAGATGGTCCGCTCCTTGGTATCCACGTCCTTGACGGGGATCTGCAGGAAGGCGGGCTGGAACTTGAAGGTGCCCGCTTCGGGGGCGGCTACGGTTGCGCTTTCGGCCATTTCGTCACTCCTTGATCTTCGGCTTGAGAATGCAACGGCAGTTGATCACCTCGCCTCCTGCGCCGTTCGGATCGTGAGGGTGGAGCAGTTTCTTCCCGTCTCCGGTCGTGAACTTCTTCCCGAGGGGCCGGTACTGCCCCGCCATGTCGGCATGGGAGTCTCGCGTGGCGTCGTCTCCCGTCGGCACCCACCAGTGCCCCTCCACCACCTCGGAAGCCTTCGCCTCCGCGTAAGCCCCGTGCTCGAGGGCGCGGCCGACCTCCGTGCGGGCGACGGTCATGGCGTTGTTCTTCAGGACGCCGTGGACCTTCTTGATCCGGGTCGCCATCTGGTCGAGGCTTTCGCCGGCCTCCATGCCCTTCTTCAGCGAGCGCCGCATGAGCGTGCGGCCCGTCTTGGTGAT
>Ga0180433_10001006_pt1 | contig 47672 bp, 67 predicted proteins | sample SS_ome_8_FD_132980 | JGI IMG/M metagenome (GOLD analysis project Ga0180433, IMG submission 132980) | Hypersaline lake sediment archaeal communities from the Salton Sea, California, USA - SS_1_D_1 metaG | ecosystem: Environmental > Aquatic > Non-marine Saline and Alkaline > Hypersaline >...
AACGATAAGCGCCCATCCTCTTTGTAGTTTGCGATTTTGAATCATTCCAGCCACTTTGAAGCCGCGGCGCCTGAAAATTCCGGCCGTTTGTCGTCAATGAGATCATGCCATTTTACAAATCGTTCACAGACGAGTGACGAGTTTCCAGTTGACGAGTCTCGTCTCTTTGAGTATATTGGAAAATAGCCGGGGACCCCGGCAGCTGCCGCGCCGAGTCGCCACCCGGAGGGCGGAGGCCGGCGGATTCCCCGGACAATTCAACCATTTTCCAGAAAGGGCGGGTCAACCGTGAAGCTTGTAGATAAAATCCAAATTAAAAAGCTCAAGGATCTGCAGCCCTTTGAGCGCAACCCCAAAATCCATACAACTGAACAGGTCGCGCAGATCGCCGCGTCGATCGTGGAGTTCGGGTTCAACAATCCGGTCCTGATTGATAGCGAAAACAAGGTCTGGGCGGGGCATGGTCGTATTCTGGCAGCAAAGGACCTAAAGATCGCCGAGGTGCCGACAATTAACCTCGACCATATCCCGGTTGCCCGGCGCAAGGCTTATCTTCTGGCAGACAACCGGCTCGGGGAGGGTCAGCCCTATGACGAAACGCTGCTCAAGTCAATAATGGACGAGCTGAAAACGGACGGCTTCGACCTGAACCTGACAGGATTTTCAAAGGAAGAAATTGACGGGCTTATGGGAGATCTCGAAATCGAGCTCAATGATGGGGTCGGCGGAACGCACGGGGGGGCCATGCGGAATCCCGGAAAAAATATGATCATCTGGATAAACAAATATACTTTTACTATTAAGGACAAGGGGGACTCCGATCGGATCATGGAGTTCTGCGATTTCATGGCAGCGAATGAGGACAAAAAAACTGAGGTCAACTTGAAACTGCAAGAAAAATTGATAGAGGTAATTAATGATATTTTACATTCATAAAAACGTTGGCGGGACAAATAAGCATTATACTTTTTCACTACTGGAACGGCTCGCAAAATTAAATCGGCATGACGTGACCCCGGACCCGGCACGAGCGGAAATGATTCTCGTTTCCTTGTGTGACGTCACCGGCCTCGCCGATCTCGAAAAAATCAGGCACTATCACCCCGATCAGCGGATCGCGGTCGGCGGACACTTCGCTTTCTATTATAAAGCCTGCGCGATCTTCGCTGATATCGTAAACGTCGGACAGGGATTTGAATTTTTCAAATGTAAAAACGAAAGCGAAATGCGGAATCTCGATTGTGTTTATTACCGTGGAAAGCCCGGAACGCTCACGCCGTCAACACTGATCGAGTGGGAAAAATGCCACGTCGTTCAGGTTAATACCCGGACCTTTTATTATTGGGGCGGGACCGGCTGCAAAAATAAATGCAGGTTTTGTTTTACGTCGTGGACAAATAAGCACCAGAAAAATAATGAAATGAGGATCAAGCGCGCGACGGCGTCAGTAAAGGGCAAGGGATTTCTTACCGCGATCTCAAATGAATACGGAGAGGATTACAGATATACCCCGGTAAAAGATATGATGCTCAAGGATTTTATAAAATTGAAATCTTGCAAGACGCGGCTGGTCCGAATGGGTCTGGAATTTGCGACGCCGGAGAATAGAAAGAAATATGGCAAGCCTTTCCCGGACGAGGATTTCTACAAGGCGATCGTTCTCGCGGAACGCTTCGGCGTGGAGGTCCAGTTCTTTTGTATCGGCGGCATGGACCCGCGCCGAGATTGGTATAATTTATTCAGTGAAATTCCGTGGGGCGACAATGTCCGGCCTCGCGTTTTTATAAAATTCACAAATCTTGAATATCAAATGTTTACTCCGCTTTTCAAATGTCGGCATGACATTAAAACTGAAAACTATCTTGATAAAAAATTCATAGACAAGATGTTTCAGATTTCGGTTTATCGAAATAAGCGCGTCAGATTTTTTCAATGTAAGTACCCGGCGCACGCTCTCTGGAGGATCGGGACCAGCCTTTGTATCGACCGGGATCAATATGACTCAATGAAAGCATTATCAAAAGAAAAGGATATTGAAATTGTCCATAAGGCTCTATACTCAACTAAGGTCATTGAAACCGATTATCAGGACGAGGTCAAGTTCTGGTATAAAAAAGGATCATGAAATGGCAGAGCAGGAATTCAAGGCAAATGAAAACTTGAGATTCAAGCGACTTGCGGACGGCGCGGTTCAAATTGATTTCATGGATTTCGACGGGGAGGGGAATTATTTCATGGTAAAAATACCCGCCGATCAATGGATTAAGGCAGTAAATAAAATGTCAAGGTTCCCGGATATCGCTGATATGTTTTCTTTAATGAAGGAATTTCACCTTGGCAGATAAGCTTGTATCCATGCGGGAGTTGTCAAGAATTATTGGCGTCACTCTTCGGGCGGTTCAGGACGCGGTAAAATATGGACGGATTAAACCAGAAAGAATTGAAAAGAGGGGGCAGAGGACCCTTTATCGCTTTGATCCTGAAAAGTGTAAGGCTCACTGGTCTAATCGGACCCGCCCCGGACACCGGGCCACTCGAAAAGAGAAGGGCAAAGGCGCTCAGCCGACTTATAACAAGGGCGATAAGCAAGACGATCCCGATATCCCCGGAATGGACGGGACCGCAGACCAGTACCATAAGGCGCGAGCTGCAAAAGAAATTATGCAGGCAAAGATCGCGAAGCTGGAGCTGGAGGAAAAGGAAAAAACCTTAGTGCGCCGCGACTTGGTCCGCGTAACCTTTTATCATTGTGGGCGCGAAATCTCGAAACATCTTCTAAATATCCCGGACCGGGTCGCCGCGATCGTCGCAGCCGAAACGGATATACTCGCCTGCAACGAAATTCTCACGACCGAAATCAAAAAAGCCCTAACGGCTCTATCTCAAACAAAATTAGATGACGACAATTCTTGACAGGTCGCTCGCGGCGACGTTTTTTGAATCTCTTGCCCCGCCTCCAGATTTCGAAATATGGGAATGGGCTGACGGTCATTACTATATTCCAGAAGAAGAACCGGAGCCCGGAATCTGGAGGACCAGCCGGACCCCATACCTCAAAGAAATTTTAAGCGCGCTCTCCCCGAATTCTAAATATCGGCACGTTGTTTTCATGAAGGGATCGCAGATAGGCGCGACAGAGTCCGCAAAGATTTTGATTTTTTTCCATATCGCGCACGATCCTTGCCGGATTTTATACGCGCAGCCGACCGTCGAAACCGTCCGGGAATTTTCAGAAGAAAAGCTCCAGAAATCGATCGACGCGACGGACGAGGTCAGGCGCCGGATACCACCGGCAAAATCTCGCGACTCCAAAAACAGGATTTTAAAAAAGGGCTTCCCCGGCGGATCGCTTTCAATGGTCGGAATGAATAGCCCGAACCCGCTGGCCTCGAAATCGATCAGGATTTTGATATTTGACGAAAAGGACCGCGCCCCGGAGTCCGTTGGTTTTCAGGGCGCGGAGGGATCGCCGATCGATATCGCGGTTAAGAGGACAACAAACTTTCAGAAAGCAAAGGTCTATTCTCTTTCAACTCCGACGATCGCCGGGGCGTCATATATTGAAAAAGATTTCCTGAAATCAGACCAGCGATATTATTATGTCCCATGCCCGTTCTGCAAAGAAAAGCAGATCATAAAATGGCAGAGCATAAAATTTAAACGCCGCGAAAACGGGACCGCCGATCCCGCCTCTATTTTCCTTGAATGCGAACACTGCAAAGAGGAAATCCGCGAACATCACAAAACTTGGATGCTGACCAATGGCGAATGGAGAAAGCACAACCCGGAATCCGGGATCGCCGGTTTCCACCTGTCCGCCCTGTATTCTCCGCTCGGCTGGTACTCATGGCTGAACGCGGTTGACGATCATCTTGACGCTATAGGGGACCCGGAGAAAATGAAGGTATGGGTAAACACCGTACTTGGCGAAACTTTCGATCCGTCTATGGAGTCAATTAATCATAACTGGCTTATGAGGCGCCGCGAAAAATTTATTGCGCCCGTCCAGCCGGGGGCGCTCGTTCTATGCGCTGGCGTCGATATTCAAAACGACAGAATTGAATGCAGCACGGTCGGCTATGGAGATCGATTTGAAAGCTGGGTACTCAGCCACGACGTTTTCCCCGGAGATCCAGAGGTCGATCCGAAAACGCCGGGTAGTGTATGGGACCTTCTCGATCAGTATCTTTTAAGAACATGGCACGGGGCTGGGGGCGAGCAATTTGTGATCGCCTGCACCGTTGTCGATTCAGGATTTGCGACTGACAATGTATATGAATTCTGTAAAGAGCGAGAATTCAGGCGGGTATTTGCTGGCAAGGGAATAGCTGGACCGGGTCGCCCGATCGTCGGAAAGGCAACGCGCGGGAATAGAAAAAAATGCGCTCTTTTTCAGATCGGGACAGATCAGGCAAAGGACGTGCTTTACTCAAGATTAAAAATCGCTCAACCGGGTCCGGGGTTTATCCATTTCCCGGCTGAATTTGACGAGGATTATTTCAAGCAGCTGACGGCTGAAAAAAAGATCAAGCGCATATCATCCGGTATGCCCCGGTTTCAATGGGTTTTACCTGCCGGGAAAAGAAATGAAGCCCTTGACTGCTACTGCTATTCACTCGTTGCACTTGGTATCCTAAATCTGGACCTTGCGAAACTCGCAGAAAATAATTTAAATTTCATTCCGAACTACCAGCGACGCCCTCCAAAACGGCGCGGCGTGCGCGGGAAAGGAGTTTAACAATGACAGAGGCACAGGCTCAGGCCCATCTTGACGCTTGGCTCGCAGCCGATCTCGCGGTTGCGAATGGTCAATCTTACTCAATCGGGGGGCGCTCCCTGTCCCGCGCTGACGCCGAGGAAATCCGTAAAAACATTATATTTTGGCAGAATAAGGTTGCCGAAATTTCAAGCGGGGGGCTGCGGCAGCGCAGGGCGGTCCCGCGCGATATTTGAAATCAGTTGTTTTTTCAAAAATTCCTAAGTATATTAGAAAGTAAATGGTTAAAACAGGCCGCAAAAGACTTTACGATCACCTGAACAGGCCGATCCTTTCGGACCGGGAAAAATTACTTTTACAAATCAGAAACCAAGCCTCTTTTGTCGCCGGGGATCACGCCCGGCGCTCTATGCGCGGCTGGCTTACATCTGACGGCGATCCAAATACGGATTTAAATGGCGAGCTCGCAACGATTCGAGAGCGAAGCCGGGACCTTTACAGGAATACTCCGCTGGCAGCAGGCGCGCTGGACCGGGCGGCTGAAAACGTTGTCGGCTCGGGCCTCAGACTCCAGAGCCGGATCAAAAGGAAACTCCTGAACATTGAAGACGATGCGGCTGATCAATGGGAGCGGGAAACCGAGGCGCGTTTTGATCAGTGGGCAAGCTCCAAGGATGCGGACCTTGCCCGGACACTCAATTTTTATGAAATGACTGAGGTTGCTTTCCTTTCTGCGCTTATGTCCGGCGACTGTTTTGCAGTAATGCCTCTGGTCCCGCGTCCCCGGTCGGACTGCGATTTGAGAATTTCACTTTATGAGGGCGATTATGTTTCAAATCCGCAGATGCAGCCAAATTCAAAAAACCTGACTCAGGGAATTGAGATTAATCCAAGCACGGGCGCGCCGGTCCGCTACTGGTTTCAGAAATCCCATCCCGGCGCTGAAATGCCCTCTTTTGAATGGACACCGATCCCGGCTTTTGGCTCCAAGTCAGGGCGGCGAAACGTCATTCACCTATTCAAACCGAAGCGGCCGAGCCAGCGTCGCGGCTATCCAATTCTAACCCCTGTCGTCGAGACATTAAAACAACTTTCAAGATATTCAGAATCCGAGCTTATGGCTGCAGTTGTCAGCTCCTTTTTCACCGTCTTTATAAAACAGGAGAGCAAGGGCGACGGCGCGGGACTTGGCGCGGGATATACCGACGATCAATCTATTCTTACCGGGTCGGACTCCGACAACAAACTGATCGAAATGGGAAACGGAACGATTATTGATCTCGGTGAAAATGAATCGATCGAAACCGCCGATCCGAAGCGCCCAAATGATTCATTCAAACCTTTTTATAATGCAGTCGTCGAACAGGTCGGAGCCGCGACGGGAATTCCGTTCGAGGTTCTAATCCAGCACTTTTCGAGTTCATATTCCGCGAGTCGCGCGGCACTTATTGAGTTCTGGAAATTCGTAACAAACCGGCGCGCATGGCTGGCTCGAAACTGGTGCGATCTGATCTATGAGGAATTTTTAACAGACCAGATTATTAAAGGGAAAATAAAAGCGCCGGGCTTCATGGACGACAATTTCATTCGCTTTGCATGGCTCGGATCGGCGTGGCAATCAAATATCGGGCGCGGCATGATCGATCCGCTCAAGGAAATCAAGGCCGCAAAAGAAAAGATCAACGCGCGCCTCGGAACATACGAGGATGAATACGCAACAATGAACGGCGGAGATTGGGAATCCGGCATGGACCGGCTGGGACGTGAAGAAAAATTTTTAAATGAAAGAAATATTCAGCCGGTGAAAACGACCGCCGGGGGAGGGATTCAATGAATTGGGATCACCTTGTAAACGCCGCTATTATTCTGGGGACCATAGTTGATCCCGATACGCTGAAAAATCCTTACCCGAATGAACACGCCGCACGCCTGCGGAATCCCGGCGACTTTAAAGAGAAACCAGACTGGTCCTCTGGCGGTAAATTCCGGCGCACAAAGGGCGGAACCATTTTCGGACGGATCAAAGTACCGGCGACCGTCTCAGTTATTTGGGGCCAGCTCAAGTCTCAAAGCGGACGCGCAGCTGCACCCCAGACCTTGCGATTTCCAACTGCAAACTGGACTGCGGATCAGGCCCGGAAATGGCTCAAGGATAACAAGGTGACTCCGATCCGTTTTGAACCTGCCGCGCCGAAAAAAGCAGAGGCAGGCCCGGAACCGGACCCGGACCCGGCGCCTCAGTCGCAGACGTGGTTCAAGATCGAGGCTCAGGCCGGAGGCGGGACCCGGATTGACATTTACGACGCGATCGGCGCTTTTGGCGTTTCCGCGTCAGCCTTTGTGAACCAGTTCAATAAAATAAAATCGAGTTCAATCGAGCTGCATATAGATTCGCCCGGCGGAGTGGTCCATCACGGCATGGCAATCTATAATAATCTCAAAAATTCCGGCAAAAATATTCACGTTTTCATTGACGGGATGGCTGCGAGTATGGGATCGGTGATCGCAATGGCAGGCGATAAAATCACAATGCCTGATAATGCGCTCTTAATGATCCACAATCCGCAGGGCGTCCAGATCGGCGACGCCGAAGCAATGCGAAAGGAGGCCGAGCTATTAGATAAAATTCGAGGACAGATCGCGCAGGTCTATGCGGATCGGTCCGGCAAAACCGTGGACGAGATTCAGTCCAAGATGGACGCGGAAACATGGTTCACGGGAAAAGAGGCCCTTGAATTCGGCCTCGTTGATGAAAATCAGGGGCAGGTCAAGCGCGCGGCCCATTATACCCTTGACGGCTGCGATTTCAAAAACCTTGACAAATTGCTTACTTTTATGAATATTTCAAATCAGATTGAGCCTAAAAATCAACCAAAACAAAATGGAGGGCCAGAAATGGAACCCAAAACAGTTGCAGAGTTAAAGGCCAAATATCCCGAGCTGACGGCGCAGCTTGAGGATACCGTGAGGGAAACCCTCAACGCCGAAGCGGAAACCGCGCTGAAAAACGCCGAGGAAACCGGCGCGAAAAACGAGCGCGAAAGGCTCGCGGGTATCATGTCGATCCCGGCGACCGGGGACGCCGCGAAAAAAATTATTGACTCGGCACTTAAAGACCCCAAGGAAACCAAGGAGTCTGTCGCCGTAAAGCTTCTGGAAGCGCAGGGCAAGGGCGAGAAGATTCAGATCGAAAATCGCGCCGCAGATAATCAGCCGGTGATCGATCAGGTCGCGACGATCGACAAGGCCCCGGCAAACACCCCGGACGAGGACAAACAGGACGCCGAGGAGGCGAAAGCTGCAGCGATCGCCGCAGGGATCGCGCGCCCCGATATCATGGCAGCAACCCGGAATTAAATAACCCATAACCAAAACGGAGGACAAAAAATGTCAAGTGAAACTTTTACCCCGGACAAGGTGATCGGCGGAGATTTCCCCATTAAAACCAGCCCCGAAACGCTGGAATCCGGCGAGAATCTTTCTCGCGGCTGCGTTATGGGAAAAAAGACTGTCGGAACCGTTGCCGCAACCGGCCTCGCGGACGCGGGGAACACAGGCGACGGAACCTGCACCGGCGTTGCCGCAAAGAAAAACGTTCAGCCCGGCACCTATACCGCGAAGGGAATTCTCGCGGCGACGGACGGCGGGACCTTTGAAATTCTGGCTCCCGATGGCAGTCAGGTCGGTATCGCTCAGGTCGGCGTGGCGTTCACGTCGGATCAGCTGGACCTGACAATCAACGACGGCACAACGGATTTTGCGGTCGGAGATATTTTCACGATCACGACCCCGGCAGGCTCCGGCGAGCTGGTTTCCGTGAATAGCGCCGCGATCGACGGGAGCGGAAACCCCTATGGCGTTCTTCTGGAGGACAAGGACGCCTCCGGCGGCGCGCAGTCGATCCCGGTCGCCCTTACCGGCGAGTTCAACGAGGAAGCGCTGACTTTTGGCGGGTCCGATACGGCGGCAACGCATAAGGACGCCATGAGAAAGCTGAGCATGTTTCAGGTGACTCCCATTACCAACACCTAAAAACCGGAAAATATGAATTCAACCTATAACTAAAAAAAAGAGGTATAAAAAATGTCAATAGATATTTTCAGCAGCCGGTCCATGCTCAAGCAGATCGAGTATATCTATCCCGTGAGGACCCCGTTTCTTTCAAAGTTTTTCACGGAAACAAAACGGTCGCAGTCCGAGTACATTGATATCGACTTTGTACGCGGCACGCGCAAGCTGGCTCCCTATGTCGGCGCGAATATGCAGGGCAAGCTGATCGAGAAGCGCGGTTTCGAGCGCCGGTCCGTCCAGCCGCCCTATATCAAAATTAAGGACGTGACCACGGCTGAGGACCTTCTAAAAACCAAGCCCGGAATGAATATTTATGAGGGCGGCAGAACCGGGCAGCAGCTCGCGCGCGAAGAGCTCGCGAAACAGATGAAAGAGTTCATGGATATGATTATCCGGCGAATGGAATTCATGGCCCATCAGTCTCTTTCAACTCAGGGCTCGATCACCTATTCCGGCGACGGCATTTCCCTGTCGGTCGATTTCAACATGAAAACAACCCACAAGATCACGCTGACGGGAACCGACAAATGGGACGACACGACCAACGCGGACCCGGTCGGCGATCTGAAAACGTGGTATGAGCTGATCAAGAAGGACTCCGGGCTGATCCCGAGGGACGTTATCATGGATCAGGACGCGGCTGCGCTTTTCCTGAATCATCCCAAGGTATCCGGCAGCACCAGCGTTTTCGATAACCGGCGGATCGATCTCGGTCAGATCAATCCCCGCGAGCTGCCCAGCGGCCTTGAATTTCTCGGCACCCTGCGCCGTCCCAATGTCGATCTCTATTCCTATTCGGAATACTATGAAACGGACGCGGGGGTTGTGACTCCGATCATGACTTCCAAAACCGTGATCATGGGTTCGACCGACGCGCGTTGCGTGCAGCATTTCGGCGCGATCAAGGACCTCGAAGCGCTGGCCCCGGTCAAGTTCTTCCCGAACTCATGGATCGAGAAGGACCCCAGCGCCCGGCTGCTGCTTGTCCAGAGCTCGCCGCTGGTGGCCCCGCACCAGATCGACGGTTTCGCTCACGCGACGGTTGCGTAAAATTTTCCGGTTGATGGACACCGCACGGGGAGGCGCGGCTTTTTCTTGGCGGTCGCGCGCTCCCCTTTCTTAAACTGGAGGAAAAATTATGCAGCTGAAAGCTATCTCCTGTATCAAACATAATAAGCAGTATTATGACGCCGGAGAAATTCTGGAGGTTACGGAGGACGAGGCTCAGGAATTGCTCGATCTCAACCTCGCCGAGCCCGTTTCCGACGACAAGCCTGCGGAAAAGCCCGAGCCGGCAAATGAAACCGCCGGAGATTCCGACGACAAGACGGACCCCGAAACCGAAGACTCCGACGACGATCTAACTCAGATCAATGGCGTCGGAGAAGAACTGGATCAGGCCCTTAAAAGGATCGGTATCAAGAAAATTTCTGCCGTCGCAGATTCGGCTCCAGAGGCGATCGCCGTGATCCCCGGCATTGGAGTTAAGACGGCGCGGAACATTATCAAGGCTGCTAAAAAGGCGCTGAAATGATATGGCGACTTTTAAGGAAGACTTGAGTAATGATCTGGACGAAACGTTCTTTAACAAGTCTGAGTTTGCAGAGGACGCGGGGACCTGCATTTATTATCCCGCAGCAGGCGGATCGTATGAGGTCGCGGTAATATTCGATAACGAGTTTGAAACCGTTGACCCTGACTCAGGGGAAAGAGTAATCTCCCGGCAGCCCGTCGCCCGGATCAATGAAAACGATCTGCAGGCTGCGGTAAAGCCCGGCGACGAAATTGAAGTTCGCGGCGTCAGATATAAGGTGATCGAGCCTCAATATGACGGCGTTGGAACGGTCCTTTGTCTCTTGCATGAAAAGGTCTAATCATGGCGCATACCCGCAAGACGATCCGCAACAATGTTGTCTCGATGCTCACCGGGAATATTACTTATAATTCTCAACAGGTTTCTATCTATAAATCCCGCGCCCTCCCATGGTTCGAGGTTGAATTTCCGGCAATAGCAGTTTATATGCACGAAGAAGATGCCGACGACAAAGAGAGCGCGCCGCGATATTATGACAGGGTCCTCCAGCTTATCGTCGAGGTGCTTGCAGAAGAATTAAGCACCGCCGGAACGGATGATATTTTCGACGATATTATTGAACAGGTCGAAAATATTTTCGGCCTCAATCCTTACCTCGTTTTCAATTCGGTGGACCCGGCCGACGATACGCTTTATAAAAGTACGCGGGTTACTCAGACAAATAACGGAAAAAAAATCATTTCAGGTATGGCAACAATCTGGAATGTTGAATATCGGACCTATGCGCCTCCAGCTCAGTCTCTTGATCTTCTGCGCCGGTCCGTAACGTCGATCGACGCCGCCATTGAAGGGGCTGCTGGACCGGCGCATATAAGGGCGGATCAGACTTTTAACAATCCATAATGGAGTAAAATTATGAATGAAAGGGTTTTGGTAAAACCGGCAAAAGGGCTGCGGGTCCCCCTGCCGGATCATCCCAAACAATACCTGCCGGAAGCCGGGCGGGTAGTGATTTATGATCAATACTGGTTTCGCCGCGTCGCGGAGGGAGCCGTAACGATTCAGAAATTAAAAGAGGCCGACAACCCGGAACCCGCCCCGGCGCCTGCCTCCAGCCCGGACCCGGCAGAGGAAAAGCCGGAGGACGAAAAAAAGAAATCAAAAAAAACCAATAAAAAATAAACGGAGGCAATAAAATGGATTTTGTAAACACAAGGGTTCCCATGCACCAGATCAAGTTTGATACCCGCTTCGCAAGTCAGGGCGCGGGTCAGCTTGCCTATAAGGTTCTTTTGATTGGACAGGGAACCGACGCCGGATCGGAAAGCGCAAACACGCTGGTTTCTATTTCGAGCCCCAATGATGCTGCCGCAAAATTCGGGACGGGGTCGCTGATCCACAGGATGGCGCTGGCTTATTTCAGAAATAACCGGGTAAATGAGATCACCGCGATCGCTGCAACGATGGACCCGGTTGCGACGCCGACAAATAAGGCGACCGGCTCGGTACAATTCACGTCTGCAGCAACCGGAAACGGGACTCTGGCGCTCTATATTGCAGGCGAGCGCGTTGCAGTTTCCGTCACGTCCGGCATGACGGTTGCCCAGCTCTCCGCAGCTCTCAAGGCGGAGATCGACGCGAACCATCTGAGTCTGCCTATGAAATCAACGGACGACACCGTTGACACGGTCGATTTCGAGGCCCTCAATATCGGCGTTGTCAGTAATGATATTGATATCAGGCTGAATGCTCAGGACGGGGACGAAACCCCAGCAGGCGTCGCGCTGACAATCACTGCCATGTCAGGAGGGTCCGGCGATCCCGCGCTTACTAATCTGATCGCAGCCCTCGCAGATGAATGGTATCAGGTCTGGATCAGCCCCTATGTTGACGCGACAAATTTTGCCGCGATCCAGACTGAACTTGAACGCCGTTTCGGTCCGACGACAATGATCGACGGAGTCTGCTTTGTGACCAAAAAGGATACATACGCGAATCTGATCACGCTGGGCTCGGGCAAAAATACTGAGCAATATGTCCTTATGGGTATTTATGACAACATGACTCCCGCCTTTGAATGGAGCGCCGCGATCGCGGGGCAGGTCGCAAACCAGCTCGCCGGTGGAAATGGAAACGAGGCGAAACCGTTCCAGACATTAAAGCTGGTCGGGGTCGCCGCGAGCCCCGTTTCAAGTCGGTTCACCTTTACGGAGAAAACCGCCCTGCTTAACAACGGGATCGCAACCCACAAGGTTGATCCCTCCGGCAACGTCCTGATTGAAAGGCTGATTACTACATATCAGCTTGACGCGCAGAGCAACCCGGATACTGCATGGCTGGACGTGAACACCCGGTTCACCTGCCTTTATTTACGCTGGGATTGGAAGCGCCGGATCGGTCTGAAATTCGCGCAGGCGAAACTCGCCGGGGACGGAAACCGGATCGGCCCCAATCAGGTCGTTTTGACTCCGTCCGTCGGAAAGGCAGAGGCGATCGCGGCCTTTCAGGATTGGGAAGTTCTCGGCCTCGTCGAGGATTTCGCCGCTTTCAAAAATTCCGTCCTTGCCAGCAGGGATTTGAGCGACGTTAATAAATTTAACTGGCAGATATTCCCCGATCTGGTAAACCAGTATCGAAACGGCGAAACAACCATATCCTTTATTTTATAGGAGGCCTGAACAATGTCAAGGCGCAGACACGGAATTATCTATTTGAAACAGGACGGCAATTTACTGCAGGCCGAGGGCGAGTTTACTTACAATTTCGGGACCCCGAAGCGCGAGCCCCGGTTCGGATCGGGCGGCAAAGTGGTCGGCACGTCCGAGACGCCGCAGGAGCCCTATATCAAGGGCGAGATCGTTCTGGAAGCCGATACCGACGCGAAGGCGATCACAAATATTCGGCAGGCGACCATAACGCTGGAAATGGATCAGAAAACGCTGGTACTCCGCAACGCGGAATATTATGCGGACGGAGAGGCCAAAACCAGCGACGGTCATTTGCAGGTCGAATTTTTTGGCGACGAGCTGGAAGAAATTTAAAACAATTTCACTTAACAAAGGGCGGGTACAATGGCAGACGGAAACGCGAAGCCAGTTCTAACCTATTCCCTCAAATATCCGATCTCGGATCATGAGGGCGGAACCATCAACGAGATCAATATCATGCGCCGACCAACCGGCGGGGATATGGTCGGAATTCCCTTACAAGCAATGGAGATACCTCATTTTTTGAGGCTGGGCGCTAAACTTGCCCGGATACCTTACCCAATAATCTCAAAGATGGACGCGGCTGACGCGGTCGCATTTGCAAATGAATTGTCTGATTTTTTCGTGAAAGAATAGCCGATTGGGAAGATGCGATTGCATGGATCGGCTATGTATTTAAATTCTCGGAGCGCGAGTTGTGGACCATGTCAAATAGCAGGGTGAAATTCTGGTCAAAAAGAGCTGAGTTTATTATGAACGAGCTTAACAAAAAGGATTAGAAATGCCTCCACGAAAAAAATCAATTTTAGTTGAAATTTTTGGTAAAGATAAGTTATCCGCGAATCTTGGAAAAATGACGGCTAAATTGAATAAATTTGGAAAGGCTGCAAAAAATATCGGCTCAACTCTCAGCACCCGTGTTTCCCTGCCGATCGTCGCATTAGGGGCGATCTCAACCAAGGTATTTATGGGCTTTGACGACTCAATGCGAAAGGTTCAGGCCGTGACCGGGGCGACCGGGGCGCAGTTCAATGAAATGACTGCGCTCGCCGAGGAAATGGGTCGGACAACTCGATTTACTGCGAGTCAAGCTGCCGAGGGCATGACGTTTCTCGGCATGGCAGGGCTGAGCGTTGACAAAGTTATGCAGGCTCTACCCGGCACCCTCCAGCTCGCGGCAGCAGGGGGCATAGAGCTCGCGGAGGCGGCTGATATCGCGACCAATGTAATGTCGGCTATGAAGTTGCCAGTAAGCGATCTCGGGCGCATCAATGACGTTCTGGCGCATACTCAGGCAAACGCTAATACTAATATTCTGGAAATGGCAGAGGCGTTAGAGCCCGTCGCCGGGACCGCGCGCAGCCTTGGCCTCGATCTTGAATCGCTGGTTGCCATGATCGGGCAGCTCGCAAATGTCGGCACCAAGGGATCGAAAGCCGGGCGGCAGTTAATGAATGCTTTCCTTGAATTTTCCAAGAAAACCGGCAGGCCGGTTACTGAATTCAGCCAATTTATCGACGAGCTGAATCAGAAAAATGTTTCCGCGACTGAAATTATGTCGAAATTCGGAAAGGTCGGCGGCAAGGCGATCGTTGCTCTCATGGCAGAGGGCGGCACAAAGGTTCGATCCTTTACAAAGGACCTCCAGAATTCGCAGGGCGCGGCGGCTAAAACGGCGGCGACTATGGAAGCCGGGATCGGCGGCACCATGAGGAAAGTAAAATCTGCGCTGGAGGGCGTCGCGATAACGATCGGGCGGGCCCTTACGCCGGTACTTTTGAAAGTCGCCGAATTTATAACGCGGCTTACCGAAAAATTTCAGGCATTGAGCCCGAGGACCCAGCGAATAATATTGATCGTTCTGGTTCTGGTCGCGGCGATCGGTCCCCTCCTTGTAATTGTCGGATCGCTGGCCTTAGTAATATCCGTTTTCGCGATCAAAGTTGTCGCGATTGGGATTGCGATTGGGGTATTTATTTGGCTTATAGTTATGCTCTGGAAAAAGTGGAAAGATTTAAGCACCGTCGGAAAATTACTGGTGAGTATAATTTTCCCTTTTCCTGTTATGATAATGGCAATGGTCAAGGCGGTCAAGCTGCTTGTAGGCTGGCTCGATAAAATGATCACTAAATTCAAGGCGTGGTGGAATTCTCCGGCGGCAACCGGCCTGAAAACGCTTATGTCCGGGATCAAAAATGCCGCTGGAAAAATATTATTTAAACAACCTCCGGCGGCAACTAACGCGGCAAACGCCGCTGCAATTACCGCTGCCGCAGGGCAGCAAGTCCTTAATCGTAACACAACGCAGACCTCGAAAATTCAGATCGACGTGACCGGGAACCCCGGCACAAAGGTTCGCGCCGACGCTGGCGGAAACGATCTGGACGTTGTAAACCGGGGCGCTGCTTTTGCAATGTGAGTAAAATATGAGCTGGAAAAATTTTCTACGGTCCGCAAGTTTCAGGGGTATTCCGTTTGAGGTGGTGGACTCCGAGGCAGCTGCCGGTCGGAAAACCGCGACTCATGAATTTCCGGGTAAAGATAAGAATTATATTGAGGACCTTGGAAAACAGACCCGGCTTTTCAATGTTGAGGCCTTCATAATTGGGGACCTTTATAAATTCCGCAAAGATCAGCTGATAAAAGCCTGCGAGACTCCGGGACCCGGTCGGCTGGTCCATCCTTATTTTGGGAGCCTCAAGGTTCAGGTGATCGGTCTGGTCCGTATCCGAGAAACACAGGACGAGGGCGGCATGGCCCGGATCACGATCCAGTTTTCGGAAAGCAAAAAGCCAGCATTTCCCTCGACCCTCCTTGACACCGTCGGCAATCTTCTCGGCAAGGCGCTCAGCGCTTTTAGCCGGATCGAGGCCGGCTTCACAGACACTTTCAATCTTTTCCAGCAACCGGCGGCGATCGTGAATGGAGTGATCGACTCGATGGACGCCGCAGTTGCAGCGATTGAGGACGGTTACACCGTGGCCCGGACCGTCGCCGGGTTTACGGAAACATTAGACCGGATTAAATCAAATATTAAATCCGGGGAACTCGCGGCGCAGGCGATCGCTCAGGATTTCATTGAGCTTTTTAGCTATAATAAAAGCGAATCCGGGATCGAGGAAAATCTGTCATTACAGAATTTCAACAAAGACACCGGCACGATCGAAGCCAATAAAAAGGCTTTTGACAAGCTGATCCAATACGCCTCAGTCGTCGCCGCTGCACAGGCTGCAACCGGGATCGATTTTGAAAGCACTACACAGGCCGATCGAATTCAGTCCGTTGTCGTCGTAGCGCTCGACCAGCTCATGGAAAGCGTTTCAGACGATATTTACTACCAGATTCATGATCTGCGCGCGTCATTTATAGAGGACATTACCGCCCGATCGATAAATACTCCAAGATTAATTGAAATCACAAATCAAATTGCCCTCCCATCTCTTTATATGGCCTATGATCTCTACGAGGATATTGAACGCGCGGACGATATTGTAAATCGCAACTCCGTCGAACATCCGGGCTTTGTCCCCGGCAGCGTTCCTCTGGAGGTCCTAAGCCGTGAATGAAGATTTTAATATTGTCGTCGGAAATCAGCTCTATAATGGCTGGCAGCGGGTATCTGTCAGCCGTTCCATGACAAGCCTTGCCGCGACTTTTGATATTGAGGTTTCCGATAAATGGACCCCGGACCTGCGCGAATGGGTTTTTACTCCGGGCGACGAAATCAAGATCAAGATCGACAACAACCTGCTTTTGACCGGATATATCGACGAGGTAAACGCTGAAAAAAACGCCGAATCTCATTTTCTGAGAGTGACCGGGCGCGACAAAACGGCGGACCTTGTTGACTGCGCCGCGTCCTTTGAAAAGGTGACTCATAAAAATATCGATCTCTATTCGCTGGCGAAAAAAATAATTTCAGACTATGACGTTGACATTGTTGAGTTGGCGGAGGTCGAGGACAAAAAATTTGATATCACTTTTGAACCCGGCGAGACTGTTTTCAGCATCTTAAACAGGAAATGCAAGGAGCTGGGTTGCCTGCTTAACTCAAACCGTTACGGCGAGCTGGTGGTCACAAACGCGAGCGACGCGCGCGCGCTATCCCGTCTGGTAATGGGTCAGAATATAAAGTCAGCTCGATTTTACCAGAACAATTCGGACCGTTTTCAGCTTTATTATGTACGCGGTTTCAGTAATACTCAGGGGACCGGCTGGCGTAAAAAGAAAAAGGTCAAGACAATTCAGGGGACCGCGATCGATCCAGATATTCGATACCGCGCCCATGTTGTGCAGGCAGAGCAGGCCATTGATATAAACGGCTGCAACCGGCAGGCGGAATGGGAAAAATCTACCCGGATCGGAAAATCCCGCGCCCTCGATGTTACAGTTCAGGGCCTATATCAGACCGGCACAACCGAAATTTGGGATATCAATAAAAATGTTTTTGTTGATATTCCAGAATTCGATATCGCGGAGGACCTGCTTATTGTCGATCTGGCTTTTTCCAAGTCTGACGCCGGGACCGAAACCGCGATTAAATTAATGCCGAAGGAGGCTTTCATTCAGCCATGATTGACGCCCTTAATAAATTCATAGCCCCGCTGAAAAGGCGCGTCCTGTCCATGATTGGAAAGGCCATTATTCTGGCGGCAGACGACTCTACAGATCTCCAGACTTTGAAGATCGAGATCATGAAAGACGAGATAATGGACGCGGTTGAAAGACTGCAAAATTTCGGTTTTACGTCCGTCCCGGAGGATGGCGCGGAGGCCATTGTATTGCACGTTGGCGGGGACCGAAGCAACGCCATAGTGATCGCCGTGGACGATTCAGAATACAGGCTCAAGGGCTTAGAAAAGGGTGAGGCTGCGATATACAATTCTAACGGGGATTATGTTAAGCTGAAAAAGGATAAAATCATTGTCAGTGGTTCGACCATTGAGATCGGCGGGACCCCGCTGACAGTCCTTGATGGAGTTGTAACCGGCGCCTGCCTGTGTTCTTTTACAGGCGTTGTCCATCCAGACAAATCTTCGAAAGTAAGGGCGGCTAAATAATGCCAATGAGTGGATCGGTTTTATCGGCGGCTATCAAGGCCGCGCTTTCTGCGGAGGGATTCGAGCTCGGGAACGCCCCGCAGACTGAAAAATTTGTTGACGTGATTGCAGAGCAAGTCGTAAATCACATTCAAACGCAGGCCCTTGTTACAACCACTGTCGCAGTTGCCAGCGTTTCAGGGGTCACGACCGGCCCCGGCGTTTCCGGTCCGGGGACCGGGACAGGGACCGGCGCAATTAAATAGGAAATATCATGGCGAAAGATAATAGAGAAGATACCAATTTTTTCGGAAATAGACGTGACGATAAATTCATGACTCGGCTGATCTATGATCTTGCCAAATTAATCGTTGCGCTCGGCGTGATCGCCGGGGCCTTTGTCGCTTTCGGCAATACGAAATGGCAGGGAAAAGAGGCGGCGCAAGAATTCGAGACGAAAACGAAAAAGACGCTCGGCAGTATCATGGCAGAACAACGGCTGCAAAAGGAAATGAGTAAAACCGAATTCAGGCACATAAAAGAGGGCCTTCAAGATATCAAAAGAAGGCTTCCGTAATGGCTTACTTTTTATTGAATGCAGTAGACAATACGGTCCGGGAGGTTAGCGATCAGCCGTTTTCAACTCGGTATGAAAAATTTAATCAATGGAAAATCATTGAGATAAAAGATATCACCAGAGCGCAATATTTAAAAGACAACACCGTGCGCGTGGAAATGGACAATTTGGTTACGCCGAAAGATGAAGCGCAGATCGTATGGAAATATTTTGACAAAGCTTCCGGCAACTGGTATCAGGTAAAAGAGAGGCCGGTGAGCGCGGTTAAATACGACGAGGAAAAAAAATCTTTTGTCGATATGTTTTCAGATAATATCGTTAATAAGGAAATAATTAAAACGGCACCAGCGAGTTAAGAAATGGCTGATATATTTTTTAGCGTCGGAGCGAACACGGGGGACTTGAAAACCGGGTCCCCTTATATGGTTATTTCTGGCGGGGTAATGCAATTCACGATCGCGCAAACTGGAAACATTGGCGTCGGAGATATTGTTCTCGCGAATTCCATTGAATACATGATCGTCGGAAAAACGACTCAGTCCCAATGGTCAGTAAGAAATGTCGACGGGACTGCCGCGAGCCCCGTCGGAACTCCGACGGCAGTCACCTCCATAAAAAGGGCTTTCAATACAATGAATGCAGCTATCGACGGGACGAGCTCTGGAATTGCCGCCGAGCTTGGAACGGAGGACTTAGTCGCAAATACATGGCGGCTTTTTATCGCCTGCTATGACGACTCCGGGGACGATCAGAGCTTTACGGTAATAGAGGATGATTGGACAACTGATTCAGATTATTATATTCAAATTTATACTCCGATTAACACTTCAACACAATGTAATAATTCACAAAGGCATGACGGGACCTACGACGGAAACGGCTATACAATGAGAAGTACCGACGGCACAAGCTATCGCTGGAATATAGGTGGTCTTAATCCCGCCTATACAAAAGTTATCGGGATAAAAATAATTCGCAACGGTAGTAATTGGAATTACGGAGCCGGGATAGATTACAGTTATCAAACTGCTGCAGGTTCAAGTAATTGCGGTGAGTATGCTGAGGTTGCTTATAATGCACTTTATTGCGATAGTGGAACTGGGCAATCAAATGCAGAATTACTAAAACTTAATTATACTGGGCCGAACCGTGGAATAGGTTGGTATATACATGATAATTTTTTCGGGAGCGCCTCAAGTGATTTAGGTATGGCGCTTGAAATTTCTATTGATTATTCCGAAGCCGATGCATCGAGGACAAAATTATACAACAATACTGTTTACGGGAGTTATGCAAGCAAAGGTGTGCAATTAAATGTGACTAATACACCAACATACAGACCTTATGTAAAAAATAATTCCGTTTATAATTCCGGCAGTGGCCCTGATTATCAGTTTCCCGGTGGCGATTTTGATAATGCTGATTCTGAATTTGCTTATAATGTTTCCGACGATACATCCGCAGGTTCAAGTAATAATAATCAGCAAATCACAGTTGCAAATTGGGACTTGGTCGATACGACTTTTTCAACTCTGGACCTGCATATTCAATCAACGTCGGACTTGATTGCTCAGGGTATCGGCCCGGCTTCGGACTCGAATGTTTCTCAGTATGATATAGACGGCGACGATCGGGGCGCGGCCTCGACAACGACTGACGTTGGCGCAGATTTCTATCCGTCGGCTGTTTCCGTCCATGTCCCGCAGCACATATTTCAGGCAAAAGGAGCCATATAAAATGATTAAAAATCAAAGTTATGTCGCAAATTTTTTGGCATGGGATACGAGCGCAAACGCGCCGAAAACCGGCGACTCTGGAAATTTCACAATGCGTTTAATACAGGATGGCGCGACGCCTGCAACTCCAAGCAATTCAGTAAGCGAACCGGATTCTACAAACTGCCCCGGCGTTTATGAGCTGGTCCTGACTGCAGGCGAAATGAATTATAATTCAATTACGCTTTGCGGAAAATCCTCGACGGCAGACGTTGTTATTTATCCTTTGATCATGCACACTGAGCGCGGACAGGTTGCCTCGATTTATGGCAAATTACCGTCTAAATCTTACCTTGCAGGGTCCGCAAATTCAGATGGCGACGTTCAGCTCAACGAGGCGACCGGGGCGCTGCCTGCCGGGGCCTTTACAAACCATCCTGCAGTTCAGGCCGCAAGTCTCGCGACGACTGCAAAACAGGACGTTGCCAAATCTCTGGCGGATCAGGCCATCAAATCGACGCTACAGGGCGGGATCGTCAATGGGTCCATACTCGATTATATGTTCCCGCTGATCGATACCTGCGACGAGGCAAGCAACGTAACGTCTCAGCGATATACGGCTTCAGCGCAAAATACATCTTTCCGCCGAGGAACATTATTTTCAGTTATCTTTACCGACCTTGATAATTCCGATACTTACCCCTCAAACCACCGGGGCAGTCTGCTTGGCAGCTTCATTTCAACGGTTCAATCCGGAGAATCTACCAAGTGCGGGGCGTGGCAGATTATCGGCGGATATTTTTATAATCAAAGCGCCTCTCGAATTATGCCCGGAACAAAATTCGGGGTATGTGAAAGAATGTCTGACGCTGATTTGTTTGATGATAACGGTAATCCAAGCACGACTCGCTGGGATGCAACTGATGACGACGGTGATCCTGATAGAAGCGGAAGCGGGTGGACCCTCGTTGTCAAGGACCTTTTGAGTGGGACGGTTGCATTTCCGGGATCGAGTGACGATCTCGAAATTCGCGGGATCACCGGGCAAGGCGTTCTCGCTTACCAGCAAATAATTTCAGATATTTATACGGTCGTAAATGGTCGCAACGCTCAGTCTAAAATATTTTTCGTTGATAAGCAGGCGACCGGCAATAATAGCGGAGAGGATTGGCAAAACGCTTTCACGACGATCGCTGCAGCAACCGCAAAATGTCTGCCGGGCAGGTTCGATCGAATTTATGTCCGCGAAAGTTCCGAGGCCTCGCCCGATCCGTCCGGGTACGCTGAAAATGTTGTGGTTCCGAAGGGGGTCCAGATTATCGGCTGCGCCGGGTCGGACGGGGTCGGCACCAGCACCAGTAAAACCAGTTTTAGGCTGATCGGTGATACCGGCACGCTTAACGCGCCAGTTCTGGAGATCGGGGAGGGCGCGAGCGTCAGAAATATTCGGATCGAGGCATACACGGGCGCGCGGACCGCGAACATTGTCAAGCTGCATCACTTAGCACGCCTTGAAGATTTCGATTTCGGCGGCGTCAGTAATCCGTCCAGCGTTTATATGATTGAGTTTGTATCCGGGGCGGATCATATAGTAGTTGAAAACGGGCATTTCGGCGCAACAAATATCACAAATTCAATCGCGCTTATTGCAAGCAATCTTTCTCATTTTAATAATGTGACCTTCGATCAGTCTGCAAACCAGAATTATATTGAGATCACCGGCGGCTGGAACCGTATTTCAGATTGCGGATTCGCTGGCGTGGATTCTGGAAAGTACGCGGTAAATATTCAGGCCGGGGCAAATTATAATGAGGTTACTTGGAATACATGGGCTGGATCGGGGTCGTTTTATGCCGACGCCGGGACCGAAAACGTGATCCAGAATAACGGGGAGATCGGCAGCTCGCTTACCACGACGGCGATCCGTGATGCGATTATGAATGCTACAATTCAATTTAAGGAAAGTGACGGATCGACGACAAGCGCGATCGAATTTTATAAAATGATTTCAGCGATAATGTCCGTCCTTCATTCGAGGATGGATCTCTATGCGCCGTAAAATTGGAGGTTGAAAATGGCAGATTATGATCTCGGCTTTTTTTATTATCATTGCCTTTCAAAGTTGACGCGCGGACTTGAATTTCAAAAGGCCGTTCACTTTGATAAAAATTCCGGGCGGTCCGGGGTGACGTGGCCAAATGGGACCCCGAATTATCCAGTAAATTCTATTGACGACGCAGTTTCAATCGCAAACACTCAGGAATTGATCGATATACTTTGCACGGGCGGACCATACCAGACTGAAACTTTTGGCGCTGCCGCAGACGGGAAAAGATTTTTCGGCACCGGCGACGGGCTGGGGCTTATACTCGATTTAAATAACAAGGTTATAAGCAACTGTCTTTTTAAAAATCTGGCGATCACCGGGCAGGTCGCGAGCGTTGAAAGTAATCAATATGTTGCCTGTTATGTCTATGGCTGGTATGGTCGGCAGAACGCAATGTTTGAAAGTTGTATTCTTGGCGGCACGCTTTATCCTTATGGAAAAGAATATTGCCACGCCTGCGCTTTTACTTCTGGAGCTGGCGCGGCGCATCTAAATTTTGGTTCAGTCTGGTCTACAGGCGAATATATCAGTATTGTCGATTGTGCCGGACGCCTCGCGATCGACGCGCTGACGGATTCACTCGCAAGTATTGTTATTGCCGGATTCGAGGGAGAGATCGAGATCGCCGGGACCTGCACGGCAGGCACGATCACAATAATTGGCGGCGGCGGCAGGCTGGTAAACAATACCGGCGGCGCGACGGTGAATGTATATGGATTCAATGAGGTTACGGGGACAGGCGGAGATTGGACCTCGACAGAGCTGGCAAATATTCGGCACGCGCTCGGCGTGGACGGGACAAAGACGGCTCCAACTGGCGGCTATGGACGGCTCGGCCTGCCCGTGACGCTCGGCAGCGGGGCGGACGTTGGAAATAATCTCAAGGACCTTGCCGGGGCGACTTTCAATAATACGACGGATTCACAGGAAGCGATCCGCGACAAGCTGACTGACGTTGAAACCGATACTCAGGATATACAGACCAAGATCGGGACGCCTGCCGGGGCCAGCGTTTCGGCGGATATCGCGACAAATCTTGGCGCGATCCAGAATATCCAGAATAATACCCGGCTTACCTCCGCAATTCCGAGTTATATGCTGGTGCCGGGGTCCGGGAATAATGTTTACAAGGTATCGGTCAATTTTTACGATACAGACGGCAATATGGAGGACCCGGATTCAAACGATCTCGGGATCAAGGCCTCGACCTTTGACGGGTCCAGCAAGAGCGCGCTTCTCTATCAGGATTCGGCGGTCACGTCGCCGCTGACTAATTCCGGCATTTCCGGGTATAAGAAATTGGTCAGAATTGGGACCGGGCAATATGAGTGCTATGTGAAAATTGCAAGTACAGAGCTGGCGGATCAATGGCTCTTTGAATTCGCCCTCGACGAGGGAACGGTGCGGCTTTATTATACCCGGACCACGCTGATCCTCGAATCTGTCCCCGGAACCGTGACGCTGGCAGCAAGCGACACAAACAGGCAGATCGTGGCTCAGGCAATTAAAAATTATGACTCCAGCGGGATCGCGGTCGGCGCGGATTCAATCTATGACGATCTGCGGGATTACCTTTTCAATCGCGACGTTACCAGCCGACACCTTGGAGGCCCCGGAGATCAAAAGCCGAAGACAATGCTTGTCGGGACCGGCACAAATCAAAAAACGGTCACAACGACACTCGACGGCAACGGAAATCTTGATACTGAGGTATTATCGTAAATGTACGAAACGCCGATCACGTCCGAGCTGGTCAAATACCAGACCATTGATAGTCATATATGGCAACCGGGAGTCGTTCAGCCTTATATTCCAGAGCTTTTCCCGTCGATCATGGATTTCGCAAATGACGGGCTAAAAATGGCAATTTATATCTCCCTGTTTTCGGATCGGCGGTTTCTGTTCTCTGACGGAGTTTCCCCGGTGCCTGACGACCGGCGCGGCTGGTGGGGCGATACATTACTGACGGACCCCGGCGATCTTGACGGGTCCGGCTTATGGCTCTTAGAGCGCGAGAAAATAATTGAGCCGGATATTTTAACGCAGGCCAGCGATTACATAACTGAGGCGCTTCAATGGCTGCTTGATGATGGAGTTGTGGATAATATCGACGTTTTTGTTGAGCGCGCCGGGACCTATGAGATCGGCATGGCGATCACGGTCAGCAGGCCGGAAAATTTTGAATCTACCCGCTATTATTTTACATGGAATAACCTTGAAAACACGGTGCAACTTTCATCTGAGACTGCCGTTGCGCCGTCGCTTTCCAGCCGGGTAATAAGCGCGGCGCCTGCCGGTCAATCCATCCCGCAGCTCGCAATCGCATCTGACGCGGTGATCCTCAATGATATGCTTGAGGCCGAAAATGACGGGCTGAAAATGGCGGTATATATTTCCATGTTCACCGATCGCAGATTCGGAGATGAAAACGGCGCGCCTCCAGTAAAGGACGACCGACGCGGCTGGTGGGGCGACTCCCTCCTTGCCGGGTCCGGTGATTCGGACGGATCGCAACTCTGGACGCTGGACCGGGAAAAGATATTGATCCCGGATACCTTAAACGCTGCACAGGGCTATATTGACGAGGCCCTTGAATGGATGATCGAGGACGGGGTCGCAACCGAAATTGATATTTTTGTGGAAAGGCGCGATCTCTATACACTTGGTTTTCAAATAACTATCCATAGACCCGGAGATTTCAAGGACACAAAATATTATTTTGCTTGGAATAACCTTGAAAATACCATTAAAGAAATTGAGGTTTAATTATGGCACTTGACAGACCGACTTTGCAGCAGCTCTATTCAAGGATTGAGGGCGATATCCTTTCCCGCGTCACCGTTGGCTGGGGTATTCTGCGCCGGTCCTTTATCAAGGTTATGGCGCGAGTATTCGCCGCTGCCATTCATTTGACTTATGGTTTTCTTGATTTTCTTTCAACGTCCATTTTCGCGACAACGGCGGAGGGCTCTTATTTGGACGAACATGGCGCGGTCTGGGGGCTCGCGCGGCTCCCGGCGACCTTCGCGGTCGGCTCAATAACTCCGACCGGAACGCCCGGAACAAATATCCCGATGGGAACCGTCTGGAAAAATGCTGACGGGGTCGAATATACCACAGACGCCTTGCTTGTGCTGCCGGGCAGTGTTGATGTTACCGCCTCCACTGCAGGGGTGAATGGAAATCAGGACGCCGGGGATATTTTGACGATCGATACTCCGATCGCAGGAGTTGACGATCAGGCCCCGGTCGATACCGGAGGGCTTACTGGAGGCGGCGACGTTGAGTCTGACGATCATTACAGGGCGCGGATACTGGAGCGGATTCAGTACACTCCGCAGGGTGGATCATATACGGATTATGAGGGCTGGGTCCTGAATTATCAGGGGGCTTTTTCGCCTGACCGGGTCTGGATATTTCCGGCGCAGGGCGGACCCGGAACGGTCCAGATTTATTTCATGCTGGCCTCTCAGGTTTTCCCGAATGCAACTCAGATTTCAGCCATTCAGGACGAGATCGACAAGCGCGCTCCCGTGACCGCGATCCCGTCGGTTGACAAGCCGACTCAACGAGAGGTTGGAATTGAAATGGAGTTGTCGCCGAATACCAGCGCCGTTCAGGACGCGGTCAAGGCTTCTCTGGTGGCCTATTTTGAGGATAATGCAGACGTTTCAATGACGCTTTTAAAATCCCAGCTGGACGAGGCAATCAGCTTAGCAACCGGGGAGGTCGATCACGTCATAACTGACATTGAGGTTGAATCCGTTTCGGTCGGCGTCGGAAACATATCTTTCGGGACCGGCGAGCTGCCGACAATAAAAAACGCAGATATAACTTTCGTATGAGGTAAACAATGATTTGCGATCCGAAATATACTGAGGTTCAATATGGCAGTATGTTAATGAATCTGCTGCCGAAGGGATCGGCATGGCCCCGGCTTCAAAACACTGAATTATATAAATTTGTTACGAGCTTTGCGCCTGAACTGCGCCGCATGGATGAACTGGCCTCCGTCCTTTGTAAGAACGCCATGATCTCCGGCAAAAAATATTCAGGGGGATCGACCACGTCCGGCTCAAATCGGATCACCGGATTGACTTTTTCTGGATCGGATATTATCGCGAATTTTTTTGTAAAAATAAGCAGCGGTTTTCAGTATTCAGATCAATTTTATAAGGTGACGGCGGCTGACTCCGGGGCAGGCTGGATCGATATTGACGCGGACGCGATCAGCTCTCAATCCGGCGTGGTGGTTACTACTCAGATCGGAGAATACCCGAGCGAAATGATCGGGGAATGGGAAACCGATCTCGGAATACCTGACGGCTGCATTATCACCGGGGCAACGGACCCGATCCGCCGGGTATGGATTTATAATAAACTGGTAAACATAGCTCGGCTGGCCCTCGAATATGGCGCAAGCAAAAGATTTTTTTATCATCTTGGCGACCTTTTGGGGGTCGATCAGGTGCGCGACACGGCTCAGGCCGGCGGCTCGAATACGATCACGCTGGCAGCAGGCGCCTCCGCCAGTAATGACTATTACAACAATATGCTGATAGAGATTCAATCCGGGACCGGGGCGGGGCAAGATAATATTATATTTGCATACGACGGGGCCACAAAGATCGCGACCTGCGAAAAGAACTGGACCACGCCGCCGGATAATACCAGCAAGTACAAGATTATCTTACTGCAGATCGATGAAACTGCGGACGCCGTTGGATACTGCGGACTCGCTGAATGCGGACTCGCTGAATGCGGCGGACTTGAGAGCCTATATCATTTCAACGTAACATTTAAAACTGGAAACGGCAGGCCGGTTGCGGACTGCCTTATTGATAGATTCAAACCGGCACATACAACGGTTACATTTTCACCGTAAAGGAGATTGAAATGAAAAGAACTACAAGCACAGGCGCGACACCGTCCGGGGCGACTTATTCAAATGGGATATCCACGATCTCGAATAATCGGATCACGGGATTGACCTTTTTGGCGTCGCAAATCAAACCGGGTTACTGGGTTACACTTTCAAAGGGATTCCCGGAAACAACGAAACCCTATGAAGTGACCGCGACCGATCCGGTCGCAGGCTGGATCGAGGTTGAAAGAAACGCGACGAGCTCCGAAACGGGGATCGACGTGACGACAAAACCGAATTATTATACTGACGGAAACGGCGGGGCCTATGCCCGGACCGTCTTGAACGCGGTCGATCGCAACGCAATTCAAGAGGAACTTTGCAACGTCATTATTGACAATGGCGGATCGCTCGACGCCAATGATCGGAGTCAGATTTCAAACGCGATCGCGCTTTTAAACCGGGCCAATACGTTCTTGCAGGACCAGACGATCGCGGCTGGCAAAAAAATAAAATGCGATTCTTTTTCTGAGACAACCCCGTCTAATGGTTGCGTTTTTTCAAACGCGGTCAAGGCTTTTGCCGGGTTCCTTGGCAATACGATCGCCGCGCTTACCGGGGACACGATCGACGTGAACAATGATCTAGACCTGAATAATAATGAGTTTATCAGGGGCCAGAAAGTTTATAGCAATACAGATTATACCGCGATATCAACGAGCTGGTATAAGATCACGATTGACGCCGGGGCCTATAATACCCATATTTTCCAGACCGCGAGTTCCTTATTGAACCTAAAAATAAATATCAACAACGGCAAGCTGGGGTCGGAGATTACGATCATAAATGACGGCGATTATGTCGCCGGGTTTAAAAGCCTGATATTATGGATCATGGGAAAAGACGGAGTTGGATCGGTAAAGAAAAATATTAAATTGGGATGGAAAGGCTCGGTTACTTTACGCCGGGTTCGGTCTGCCGCACCAGCCGACGGACCGGCGCGCCTTGGCCTCTGGCCTCATGAGGGAAACACGGCTTATATGTGGGAATTAATTTCTACAAATAACGTCGGAACAAATTTTGAACAGGTCGAGATCAATACAAGCTTGAATTAATATGCTGGAAATAAAAATATCAGTAAAGAGTGTTCCCGGCGATCTTGGATTCAATGATTACATGATCCTTTTTCATAAGGGGCGCGCGCTCTTTTATTCTGAATGCTCGACCGCGCCGGACGATCCAGCCTGTCCGCAAATTGACGACGGGCAGTATTCTTTTCAATATGTTCGCTTCGGTGGCGTTATCGTCTTGAATGATAATGCTTTTGTAAGGACCCGCAGGCCAAATCCCGCGCAGAAAAATCAATATTTAATGCAGGGCTGCACGATCCACGCGGCCCGGAAAAATCCGCCGTATGGCGAGCGCGGATCGATGGGCTGCATAACGATCCCGGTTTCAAAGGCGGAACGGTTTTTCAAAATCATTGACGATCTAAACATTTCCGACGGAGTAATTGAGATATGCCAAAATTTGGAACAACCTCAAAGCGCAGACTTTCCGGGTGCCATGAAGACCTGCAAACTCTGTTCAATGAGGTAATAAAATATATCGACGTTTCAATTATCTGCGGACGGCGCGGCTGGAAAGCACAAATGGAAGCGTGTAAAAACGGGCTTTCAAAACTTAAATACCCGGAGAGTAAGCATAATAAATTGCCGTCCGAGGCGGTTGACGTTGTACCGTATCCCATTGATTGGAAAAATACGCCGCGTATGAGATTTTTTGCCGGGGTGATCCTTGGTATTGCGATCATGCTGAAAAGACAGGGAAAAATGAAACATTGTATTCGCTGGGGGGGCGATTGGGATTCGGATACAGACTTGAACGATCAGCGGTTCAATGATTTGCCGCATTTCGAGATCACAAAAAGGAGGTTATATTAATGGGTTCAAAATACTCTCATATCCACGGGATAAGAAAAGCCGGGATCGTCCCGGTTCTTGGGACCGCGCTGGCGGCAGGCATAAAATCGATCGCGCCGGAGATTAACGAGCTGCCCGGAGTGAATGACGCAACGCTCGTCACCGGCTGCATTGCAGCAATAAATTATCTGAAAAATCTGGCTAAAAAGAAATTCGGCTGGAATCTACCTTTTTGAATTGTGGCCTAAAAGACTGACCCGTCCTTTGGCCCGAGACAACGGGGGAGCCGACGGCTCCCCCTTGTCTTTTATCTTGATAGATTTTTGCAAATTGGTTTATTCCATGTCGGAAAGGGTTTCAGCGCTTGCGCCGCGCTCTCCGCTTATGCTCTTGCCATCCCCGCCGGTTTCGTAACAATCAATGCACACGGCCTTGCCATTTATGACTGCATAATCTTTTTGTCCGGGACCGATATAATCGCCGCAATCGCATATCATTTCTTTATCATTTATTTTTGTAATATGCGAAATTCCAAATTTATTTAATAGCTCGACGGTTTTTATATGGCCGCTTAACTCATTATGGCTTATGATTATTTGATACATTAAATTGTCCTTTTTGAATTATGGATGTCTCTACACTGGATTGCACAACGTTTGCGCTACGGCAAAAGTGATTTTTCAGCCATATGAACCGTGAGTGATTCTGTAGCAGAAAAACCATCATGTAATATTTTTTCAATTTCAATCCTTTTATTAACTTGAAATGGCTGATACGGATAGCGGTTCGCATACCAGTGACAAGAATGGCATAGCACGATCCAATATTCTGGCATATCGCCAATCTCTGGATGCGACCTTCTTTCATTGCGAGTAATAAAATGATGAAGGGTAAGCCCTGCCGTTCCTTGACATTCATCATTTTCGCAAACCAAATATTGAATGTTGGACTTGACCCACTTGTTCATTTTTCGCCATTCTTTACCGTATTGCATAAATCACCCTTTGCCGTTAGCGCTGTTGTCTGTTGAGGGGGAAATAGACACGGCTTTTTCAATCGCTTTAATTTTTTTGTGAACACCCTCTAGCCATGCCATGATTACAATTTGATTTTCAAGGATGCGAACAGTAGGAGAAATTCCCTGTCCTTCAAGCGTAAATTGAGCTACTACTTTCCTGCTTTTGTCAATGGCATCTTCAATAGAACTTTTCATTTCACACCTCCTTAAAGCGGTTGGCCCTACACCCCGCACAGACAACTACAACTATAATGAACATTTTATATAATACTATAACGCACGCTTAACGCGAGTTTCCTGCGCTCTTTCCCAAACTTCGATCGAAGCTTCGGCATAAAAAATCTTATTCCCGATCTTTGTGACCGGCGGCCCCTTGCCCTCGTACCTCCATTGGGCCAACGTGGATGGCTTTATTTTTCCTTGCCAGCGTTCAGATAATTGCTCTGGAGTGAGCAGTCCGGTATCATTTTTATTTCCCATTGTGCAGGACTCCTTTCTCGATCCAGTATGCAGCGCCGTGGATTTTGGAAAGGTCCGGGATCGCGTCGCGACCCTCCAGCCATGTAAACGCGACAACAACATTTTTACTGCATCTTCCCAAAATCCTGAATAACCCGTTGCGACCGGACTTGTCAAGAAGGTCCGCCCGGTCTATCAGGATAAAATCTGAATTATCCTTCATTGCAAACGCGATCTGGAGTATGATTTCGGCCCGGTAATATTCTGACTCGCTGCATAGTGATTTTTTATAATTCGGACCGAGGATCATTCCGTTATAGGTGATGCTTAGATCATCCTGAACCTCGACAAGCTCCCAGCCCGAGACGTCACATAATACCCGCAGCACGCCATTTATTTCAGATAGTGCGCGCTTTAAACACTCTGCGCGCAGACCGCTCGGGGCAAGCACCTCAGATATTTCTTTATTAACCGCGATCCCGTTTTTCAGCGTTTCCGCTTTGTATGTATCCTCGACCGCCTTTAATTTTTCTTCTGCGCTCTGCAGCTCCTTGCGGCAGTCCTCAACGGTTTTTTGTGGCTTATCCCCGGCTCCTTTCTTTTTGATCTGTTCGAGCTTTTTCATGGCGTCTGCGGCGCGCCGTGACTTTTCAGAATTTTCGGCTATGGCGCGATCGATTTTATCCATTTCGCGCTGATAGCCGATCGCGTCCTGTCTGAATTTCTGGATATCCGTTTCAGATATTGATCCGATTGAATGCCATTTTTTCAGCTTGCGCTTTGCGGTTATTACGATTTCCTTGTTACAATGCGGACACGGTTCAACCGTTTCCCCGGAGTCGCGCCCTGCAATTTTTTCCTCGACCGCGATCTTCTGTTTTTCGAAACCGGCGCGGAGATTTTCAAGATTCTGGCGCTCCGCGATCAGCTCGTCAGCGCCCTTTGACTCGCTTTCAAGGCGTTCGATCTCGGCCTCGCTGACGGCTTCAAAACTTATCGCGGCCTCTAACCATTCCCGAGCATCCTGAACTCGCTTTTCCAGATCAACCTTTGTCATTGAATTGTCATAGGCCGGGGCGGTCCAGCTCTCGGCCTTTCTGACTCCCCAATTTTCCCCGGTAATCATTTCCCATTGACCCTTGAGACGCGCGCCCTTTTCCTTTGCGTTCGAAAATGCGGCGTCCCAGCCCTGCGCCTCAATGGTTTCCCATATCCGGGCGACCATTTCAGGGTCCTTGAGCCTGTTTATAAGCTGATCCTTTGTCGGCAGGGTTTTAAGATATTCCGCGAATACATTGGGCCGGTCTGTGGTCCGGGTTAATATCGACTCCAGCCCTGCGGCGTATCCTGAAGCCTTTGGCGGGGTCCCTGCGGTCGAAAGCTTGGCCTCCGGGTAAATTACCCTCGTATTGGATTCCCCGGCCTCTATCTGGACCAGACCTGACGCGCTGCCGGAGTGTACCAGCATTGAAATCTGCTTTTTGGTTATATCCAGCGGGATTGTTTCGCCGGTCAATGCCGCCTGCAAAGCCTGAATCAAGCTCGTTTTCCCGGCGTGGTTGTCCGCGAAAATTGCGGCAATCTTCGGGGGCTCGAATTCGGCCTCCTTGATCCCGCGAAAGTTTGAAATTTTAATTTTCATGGTATCCTTTCAATAAAGCCGGTCCCCGGAGGACGGGGCAGTCACAACCGGGGACCAGCCGGGTTTAAAATAAGTCAAGCTGATCTAACTCTTTCGCCGCTTTTCCGGGTTCCGCAAGAGGCGGCGGAGCGCTTTCGCCTGCTGCCGGTGCTGCTGCGGGCGCCGGGTCCGGTGCTTCTGCCGGTGCTGCTGCCGGGGCCTGCTGCTTCTTTCCAGATCTTTTTCTGCGGGATTGCTTGGGGGGCTGCGCCGGGGGCTGCTGCAGATTTTCCGGCTCCCTTACTCCAGCCGCCGCTGCTGCGGCAGGCGCCGGGGGCTGCTTTTCAGGGGCCTCCGGGGTTACAACGTCTGGTCCGTTCACTATCTCAAATTCAGCCTCGCGCGCCTTAACCACGTCGCGCCCCTCGTCCGCGTCATAAATCCCGGAGTATCCAAAAGCAACCCGCGCGCCCTGAATTATGGCTTTATTTCGCAGCATCCTTTTTGTATGGGTCTGCCACGGGGTATTGACGAAATAGGGGGCCTGATTGGGCTTTTTTACCTCGATCCGTTTGCGATATGACTCGTCGAGATATTCCCTGACAACCACTGGATGGTTTCGATCTTTTCTGTAAATCACAGACTCGATCCACTCCGGGCAGTTTTTCGCGTATTCATCAATTTGAATGATGTTTTCAGATTCCCGGAATTCGATACCGTCATATTGCGGATTTTCATTCATGATCCGGGTCCATCCATCAACGCCGACGATCGGCACGATCCCGCCCTGCTTATCCGGGTAGGCGTGCAGCTCGCGGGTAAATGGATTGAGTTTATACTGGTCGGCAACGATCATGAGTCCGACAAGCTGCGGCGTGGTTATGCTCGCGTTTTTGAACGCGACCATTTTCAGCGCCTCTATAAGATGCGCCGGATCTGTCCCAAAGCGATCCGCCAGCGTTTTTGAAAGCGATCTGGTCGCCTTATTTACGGTTGTGAGCGCGCCGGTTTTCTGCTGGTCGCCCGTCCTCTGTTCTTCTGCCATTGAATGGCCTCCTATTTTTTTAATGGTTTATAAAAAATTATCCCGGTCACTAAATACATAAATTCGTGATGGACCGGAATTATTGAATGGCTGAATGATATCAGCTCGGCATTTTCCCTCTCTAAAAACCTCCTTACTATATTTTCGAGCTGGTGAAACCCGGCAACCGGGTCGCCCGTTTTATAGTCGATAAATTCTGAATATACTGCCGCCATGTTAATTCCCTTTCTTTCGGCATAGCTCGCAAAATTCCGTCCCGTGCGCCGGGCAATATTTTTTACTACATAGCATTGATAACGGGTTCGCCGGTATCCTCCAAGCCTCCTTTGTTTGAATAAAGTTTTGAACCTCTAATTTCATTCTCATAGTAATATTATGCGCGGTCAGCTCTCCGATTTTCAGATCATATACTATTTCCCTTGCGCCCGGATATGGTTTATTGAGAGGCACGCGCGGCAAAAAATCCATGTAGCCATATTTTTTGGGTTGCCCGTTTGATTTCGCGAGTAAAGAGTATCCGCCGATCTGAGATTGGTAATCTGAAACCCGCGTGCCTGTCTTTGTATCGCGGACCGCGATCGCCGTCAATATGTCCGCATGGCCTGACAGAATAAAGCCGTCGCCGAGATTAGCTTTCATTGGAATCTCCAGCGCGACCGGCATAATTTTCGGCTGGACCTGTTTATAATATGCGGTATTAATGATCCTGATCTGCTTTTCGCCGTCATTTTGGCGCGGCGTTGTCGCGTCCCATTCAACGCCCTCTTTGATCCCGTCCCGGAAATTCAGGATCGCGACCTCCTCCCCGTCCGCCATGTTTGCAGGCACGCCGGTATTTTTTTTGTTTTCCAGAATATGCCCGGTGCCTGCATGAATGGCGGTCCCGAGGACCGGCGCGACTCCAGTAATTAACGGATTCAGCTTGTATCCCTCGTCCTCGATAAGCCGCCGAAACGTCCGGGCAATCGCGCGCCGTGGGCAGTCGAAATAACTTGGAAGCGTTGAAACTCTAATCCTCAAATTTGACATTATAAACCTTTCTTAAAATAGCGGTATGCAGCCCGGAGTCGTTTTTGATAGTAAGATGAAACTGGTTATCAGTGATCCGCTGGAGCCTGATATAATTCGGGGTATTATGGCGTTTTATTACGGTGTAAAGATGGTAGGGCCAGCCGCATAAAACGACGATCCCGAATATCAAAAAAATAATTTCCATCTGCAGCCCTCCGGGACCGGGACCCGCGCCCCGGTCCCCGGTTAAATTTAAGCTGCCGCCGTTTCTTCTTCGCGGTTTATCATATAGCCTTTCCGGGCCTCATATTCGACCTTGATTGATCCGTATTCGCTGCGGATTTGCTTCATGGATTTGGACCCGCGCGGACGCCGTTTGCCGAGGTATGCTGAGTAGTACCATTTTTTCTTGCTGCCGCTATACTTGAGGCCGATCGCGTAAAGCTGATCCTTCACCGCGAAGGTGTTTCCGCCGACCCATAACCACGATCCGCAGATTTCGATTTCCAGCTCGTCGATCCCGCGCCGGATAATTTCATCTATTATGTCCTTGAACATGGTTTCGCCAGCCCATGTAAACTTGTACTTGTCGTCCGGCTTGATCCCGGCTTCCAGCGCCTTGACGATCTGCTCATACTCGTCCTGAATCTCCTGAAATTTCCGCGTGTATTCCGGGTCCTGATCGTGCTTGTCCGGGTGGTTCGCTAAAGCCAGCTTAAAATATTCCTTTCTTGCGGCCTCGATATTCTCTGGATTGGTAAAGTATTTTATTTTGCCCCGTCCTTATTTTTTGATTTTGATAGAATTTAAAAAGCTGCACGCCTGACATAATTCGACGATTGCGCGATCCTCCGGGTCGATCATATCGTCAATCTGCTCTTTTGTGAGATTTTTAAGGGTTTCTTTATTGATTACGTTAATTTTCATCTGGCCCGTTTTTTTACTTAAATTATGGTTTCTCGGCTTCATACTGTATAATATAATGATTATTTTTATTCCTGTCAAGGTTTTTTTAATAGAAATATTATTTTTTTTCACCGGGGACCCGGTTTTTTTATGGGATTTTAAGCGAAAAAGGGGAGCCCGGATTTTCCCGGACTCCCCTCAAGATGTAGTGGCTTTAGAAATATCGTTTATTTCAGCGCGGGCCTCCTTTCCGGTTGAGTTGGGGCTTTTCGATTTGGCATGATCTTAATATACGCAATTCAGGTCAAAAGTCAATCCGCGTTTGTGCGCCTTCCGAAAACGCCGCTTTGAGCCGTTTCCTCTGCCGGGCCTTGAATTTGTGATAGGCCCAGCCGCGATTGTAGCCGCGACGCTTGGCGATCTCCAGTAGATCGTCTAAACTATTCGCCTGCGCTACCTCAAAGGCTCTGGCGCGCTGCTCTCGGGCCTCCAGCGCCTTTCTTTCTTCCAGTTGACCCTCAATAACCTCATATTGCCGATCCTTAATTTCCCGAGCGGACCCGCACTCTGGACAGACCGGCAAAATAGCAGAATAAACGCAATAACAATTCTGACATTGTCGCACGGATCGGACGACCTCGCCCCGCTTTTCCTTTTTGGGGGCTCCCTCAAGGGTCCAGACCCGGTCCGCGTCCGGCATATCGTGAATTAGACTATTATTTACATGATCTAAAATTATGGCATTCGATTTTCCCGGAAAAGGGCGCGCGCATCTGCCGACCATTTGGAGATATAAACCGAGGCTTTGGGTCCGGCGCAGTAGAATTCCGGCGGTCACTTTCGGCAGGTCAAATCCCTCGCTGACAATGTCGCAGCTGGTCAGCACCTTGATCCGACCGTCCCGCAGGCAGTCGAGCCTATATTTCCGGGTCCTGATATCCAGCTTTCCATCAACGGAAAGCGCCGGGACCCCGTTTGCCTCAAACTCAGCCGCGACGTGTTCAGCGTGCTTGACGCTGCAGCAAAAGGCGATCGCTGGTGCGCCGGGGCAGAGTCGCTTATAATGTTCAACGGCGTTCCCGGTAATCTTTGGCTTATCCATTACCGAAGCGAGCGCGCTTTTCATATAGTCGCCGCCCTGAGTTTTGATCCCCCTGAAATCTATATTCGAGGGGGGGGCATAGACCTTGAACGGGGATAAAAAATTATTATCAATAAGCGATCGGACAGATGGGCCATTTATGAGAATATCATTGAAACCGTTATGCTCGACGCCCAGCCCTCCGCCGTCCAGCCTTGCCGGGGTCGCGGTGACGGAAAGTAAATAAGAATCCGGGAAATTTTCGACCACGCGGCCCCAGCTATTTCCTCTTTGCAAGTGGTGTCCCTCGTCGCATATTATTAGATTCGGCGGGTTCGCCCGGTCCAGCCTTTTTATCAGCGTTTGAACGCTGGCGATTTGGATCGCCTCGCCCGTCATAGTGCAGCCAGCTTGGATCAATCCATGCCTGACCCCGATTTCCTGTAAATGTTCGCTTGCCTGATATAATAATTCTCGCCGGTGGACGAGTATTAAAACGCGGTTCCCTTTTGCGTGCGCGTTTTCGGCTATGTAAGAAAAGATCACCGTTTTCCCGGACCCGGTCGGAGCCTGCAGCAGGGGGGCGCGATATCCGCCCCGGAACGCCTGCCGGATTTGGTCAACGATATTTTGCTGGTATGGTCTAAGCTGGAGTTTCAAGTTTTTTATATACGCCTTTTTTCGAGTTTAGATCGTCGAGAAAATTTTTGATTTCGAGTAAGCATCCGGCAGACAGATAAATTTCCCCCTCGATCGGATTGACCCAAACGTGTTGCCTCCAAGGATTATGATAATCAATGAATCCAAGATCGTGAGCGTGTTTATTTGTGACCCGGTAAACGTTCAGCGCCGGATCATGATTGAAAAAAAGATACGTTTTTTTTGTCGGCACCGCCGGGCCTCCAATCATATTTGAAATATTATGTTCAATCCTCACGGTTTTCCTTGTCTATCTTATCTATTTTTTTTAGAATCCAGCCCAGTAAGAATACGATCGCGGCAAGGTATATTGCCAAAAATATTTTATCAGCCATTTTCGGGGTCCTCCTTTATGACATTGAAAGCCTGTAAGACGGACCGGGCGATCCCAGCGAGTCCGCCATATCTATTGACAACACTCATGAAATTTTTTTGCCGGGGCTTTGGGGTCCCGTCCGCGCGCTTACATTCAATCGCAATAAATTGAGCAATATCTTTTCCGACCATATCTGGAGTAATGGTCACTTTTTTGAAGCCGATCAGGTCCGAGCTGCCCGGCGCAAGTCCATAGCGGATCACGCGGGGATTTATCAAGACGGTGAACCGGGCTGCAAGGGGCAGGCCCAGCGCCCGGCGAATTTGCCATTTATGATAATTTGTCAGCTTGTATCGCTGGCCTGAATATCCAACTCCAACGGGATTTTTAAAAAGCCTGATCCGTCGGCGTCCGCCGACCTCGCCGAAAATATCCTCTTGAATTTTCTTCTCGGAATCCATTATAATTCGCGCTCCTTTGGTGGGACCCACTCGATCCCGATCAGCTTGAAAAGGTCAATTTCTTCATAGACCGGGACCCGCCCGAGATCGTTCCGCAGGTTTCCATTTATGCTTGTAAATCCTTTTTTCTTCCAGCCGGTCGCGAGTACCCGGTGGCTGAATTCTGCGGACCCCGTTCGGATCGCAAATATGAGTCCCCAATTTGTCCGCGTCGCGGTGAAAATATCCAGCTTAATATTATACTCCTTGATAAATCGCTGCATATATTTTCCGTCCCGCGCGTCGCCCTTCAACTTTTCAAAGCTATCAACCGCCTCAATAAATCCGGCGTGCTTTTCAATTTTGGTATCGAAAAACGTATCCGGGACCTCTACCATTTTCGGGATACAAACTATTTCAATATCTCCGACGCTCGGACGCTCCCGGCGGACGGACCCGGCAACCTCAATTCGCTCGCAATACGGGGCCAGCCGGTCAACAAGCCCGTCTGCGATCCCTTTTGCTTTTGTAAGTTCCATAATCAGATTTTCCTCTCCGAATTCATCTGAATCCTCCAGCGTGCGCCCGTCGGAATTTTTATATTTATGATACCAGAATAGCGCGTCCTCGCGCTCAACGTTCATGGCAGTTTAATCGATCCTTTCACTTGGTCCCCGTAAACGTCCCAGCCGATCGACCGGGTCCGCGCAAACATTTCCAGCTTATATCGCGGCTTTATTTTTTCGGTCGCCTCCTTTATTATGAATCTGAAAACGGGAGGCTTTTCTGAATGTTTCAGGACCGGCGCGGCTACATAGTTTTTTATGCGCGTCCTGAACGCCGGGACCCGTCCGCGAATTCCGAAAAGTAGTTCCTCTACCTGATTTCGAAACCAAAATCCGAGGCCCAGCCGGTCAGTCTTAATCCAGAATAATTTCGTTTTATACTTGAATTTCCAAGCGTCCATGACTTCGAGTCCCCAGCCTGCGATCGCGACCGGGACCCATAGGAATAAAACGGCGTCCGGGCGGCAGATTTCCGGGACCGGCAGCGCCTTAATTTTTTTCAGGTCCATTACCGGATATTTCTGACCGGCGCCTGATTTGTGCGATCCGCCGGTTTTCTCGTTACGGAATTTCCACGGCGGATCGGCATAAATGATATTGTATTTTTTCATCCAACAATCTCATGTTTGACGTCTGTAATTTTTTGAATCTTATCTGGATACTGCCTTTTAAGGAATTCCAAAACATAGATATCGCGCATCTGTTCTGAATAATTTGGCATTTCGATTGTATGGCTGATCTCCCGGTCGCCGATAATGACGCCCTTAATTTTTACTTTCATAAAAAAAGCCTCCTGAAATTGTATCGTTGACATTTAAAGGTTTCTCCAGTTCTTTCAAAAGTGAATCCGTCCGGCGTTTTATTTCATCCTCCCATTGCCGGTTGCGCTCGCAGGTCCCGCAGCAGCTAAAAAGGAGTATCGCTATCAAAAAGCAGCCCGTCGTGATTATTTTTTTTCCAATCATTCCATTTCCAAGTACATAACTGAATATTTTTCAAAGTATAATCGCCGGTTGAGTGGATACGATCGACAGACGGGGCAAGTCCTTTATCGTATCCAGACTCAACCCAGCGATTATAAAAACTTTCAACATTGTTCCGATTGGCCCATTGAATAAATGTCTCGATCTTGAACCGGACCGGCTGCAGGCCGTCGTCCTGTGAACGCCTGACCATTCCAAAATACATATCTCGAACCTTGCGCCGCAGGGTCCGCTTGCATTTAACGCCGCGCGCCTTATGACAATCCTTGCAAGACGTCCAGAGGCCACGGCGCGCAAGTTCAAGATCGGATTTATAAAAATCTTTTTCATCCTTTTTTTTTCCGCATTGATTACATAAATACAATCTTAAAAATCCATTTCCTCTTGAATAACTGAATCACCTGAAAATATGGTATCCCACGGAATCCCGGTTGCGCTTGTCGGATATCCGGGGAACCGCATTGACTTTTTAACCTCCGCGCCATCCAGCCGCCGCAGTATTCTATTCCACATTTTGGGCCAGCGCGTGTCAGCCATAATCCGGCGGATCGATCTGTGACTGTCTGAAATCCAGATATAATTATCGACCAGCCTGATCCCGTGCCGCGCCAGCGTGTTAGATTCTTCTGTGCCTGTGATCCCGCCGCCATGCCGGATCGCTTCCAGTAATTCCGCGATCGACTTTTCGCTATTTGAATCTCCAAGCCTGACCGTTGTCTGCAAAATGGTATTTAAGCACTCGATCGAGTCGTTATCATCCGTCTCAACGTCGTCCCAATCTTGAGACTCTACAAATTTCACCGCCTGATCATAGGTTACGATATTTTCATCATATAGAGAATATGTCCCCGCGAGTAGTGTACCGTATTGATCCGCCGTGCGCTGCTTTTTGAATACGTTGGCAGCAGCCTTGTTGAATACCTTTATATTTTCCCGGATCACCGGGATCAGCTTTATTGTCCGGGCTCGCAGGTCCGCGCAATATTTATCCGTCACGATCTCGATGATTTTTTTATTAAGGGCCTCGAAATGTTCCCGTTTTTCAATTACACTTTTATTGGGGATTGTCAGTTCGAGGATTGAGATTCGACCGCGCGCGGCCTCGTCCGCTATTGATAAGCCGACTGAGGACATACAAAACATTGACCTGATTTGGAACATCATGGCGCGCCCGGTCTGTGTTCCCTTGAGTATGTTGCCGCCCGTGTCCGAGCTGGCCTGTTTCATTAAATCCAGTACCGCCTTGATCCTTTTTACGGCGATCTGGTCCTCGCCCTCAGACTCGTCGAATAGGATCGGCATGGCGTCATTTTTCAGCGTTTGTCTCAGACCGGCTTCGGTCGTATTCCCTTGAACGTATAGCCTGAATTCTCCGAGGCATGGTTCAATAATGTTTTTCACGGTATAAGTCTTGCCGGTCCCCGCGCCGCCTGTCAGCCATATATGGGGCCTCCACGGGACCGCGCCACAGATCGGGGCCAGCACTACCCAGCCTGCGAGAAGATCAGCATGAATGGGCTTTTTCCAGTTAAACATTTTTATTAATCGGATCAGCCGCGTCGCCTCGTCATTAATTAGCGGCGATCCGATATTATGCTTAACCTCGATCCCGGCCTCGTAAACAAACTTGGAATTAAAATCAAGGATTGAAACCGGCTTTCCGTCTGCAAGTAAGTGATCCCCAAAATGTAACACGGATCGCCCGGCGTCATACCATGCGCCGCGACCCCGGACCGATTGCATATTATAAACGCCCTGAGCCTCGCAGTCCCGGAGTAGACTGTTGATCGCGCCGTTCCAATCAGGACCGTTTCGCCCGGCGTGGTATGTTTCCCAATATTGCAGCGGGGCCAGCCCCAATAAATGGGATTTATGATCTGATACCCGGATCGGCATAACTTGGCGGGAACCACGGGCCAGATAAAAATAGGTCCCATGATCATGCCCGAGGCATTGAAAGGGCCTGCCGCCGTTTTCCGACGGCTCTGGGGGCGGCTCGGCAGGCGCCTCGTCTTGCTGCCGGGCAGGTTCAGCCGGTTTATATAGGGTCGATTTTATGAATTCGACGATCCGCGCTTTATCCCAGCCCTCAAGGTCAACCGCGTCCGCGCAGTCCCAGCCTTTTGGTTTATCATCCGGGATCGCCATGCAGCGCAGGTCCGCTTTCCCCGCGAGCTGCCCGAGAATTTCATTCATGGCCTTTGCGCCGGGATCGTCATTATCGGGCCAGATTACTACCTTGCGCCCGTGCAGCGGGGTCCAGTCTGTATAGCGGACCCCGTTGGAACCGCCGGGCCATGCCATGACGACAAGCGCGCCCTGCAAAACCCGGTTGAGCGCGTCCGCGCACTTTTCACCCTCAACGATCATTACCTGCGCCTTTGGGCTATGCGCCAGCTGGTGCAGGTTGTAAAGAGGATACGGCTTTGAAAACCGGGTATATTTCCACGCGGTCCGCCCGTCCTCATATTGGACATATAAAATGTATAGATTTTTAAATTTTGGATTTTTGAACCGTGCGCCGTAGCCTAAAATATTTCCCTGTTGATCGGTATATGGGAAATGCTTTTCAGCCTGTTCATCTTGGAAAAAACCGGGGGGCCTCGCGCCCTTCGGGACGGGCAGCACCTTGAAATTTTTTTCTTTTTCCTTTGGTGCCGGACCGGGACCTATGCCGGAAAACTGCTGGACCTCCGCCAGCGCGTCCTTAAAATCCAGCCCTTTGTATTGCTGGACAAAGGCGATCGCGTCGCCCTCTGCCCCGCAGCCGAAACACTTAAAAATTCCTTTTCCCGGCGTCACTACAAAAGACGGGGTTTTTTCTTGGTGAAACGGGCAGCAGGCTTTCCAATGTTTTCCGTCCTGTTCCAGCCGGATAAACTGGTTTATAAATGCAGCGATATCGACCGACTGCTTGACCCGTTCAATTTCAGCCTTGTCCATCTTAGGCTGATACTTTTTCCTTGAGTACCAGTTCGAGGCCGCGCGTCACATACCATTTAATCTTGCGCCCCTCGTCCTCAGCACGCTTGGTCAGCTCCTTATGCAACTTACTCGGAATATCCGCGCTGATTTTTACCTCTTCGGCTTCCGCCATTTCAAACCTCCATTTTAAATTATGGTTTATCGTTTTCTTTGTTTATCCGCAGGCCTTGAATGTCCTCCAGATTTATCTTCTGACTGAATGATCCGATCTGCGGCATGGCGTCGCGGATCGCTTCTATGATACAGTGACCGCAGAACACGTCCCCGGAAAGCGATATCACAAAAGTTACTGTCTTGTGCTTATCGCACTTGAACGGGCAGGCATCCTCAACCCGGTTCGGATAATTTATAAATGCAATCTTTGAATGCTCCCGGACGTTGCGATCTGCCTGTTGGTAATAACGTAAAAGCGCTGCATTTTGATCGTGGTGGACCTTTTGATCGTGATGCGGAAATATTTTCCCGCAGGCCGGGCAGAGATTCAGGCTACCGCTGCCGCTATAAGCGCCGGGGTGCAGCTCCGTTTTCTTGATCCGGCGCGTCATTTTTATTCCCGTTTTCGGGTCCTTTTTATTTAGCGGGATTGTGATATATTCGGATCGATCGAATTCCACTGAGCCCGTCCTTTCTTTGTTGATAATAAATTGATTATTGCCCTTTAATAATAATCTAAATATTATGCCCTGTCAAGTCCTAAAAATTTCAACTGCCTAAAATAAAAAGGGAATAATCCGCAGCGATAACACTCCATAAGCTGGCCCACGTTTTGAAAACGATACGCGATCGGAATCCAGCCGACCATTTTCAGCCATTTAAGATCGTCGCGTGAAAATCCGTCATAGCCGCCTGCCTCGAAAATAAACGAGGCCCCTTGATGGTCCGCGCCGATCGTATAGGTCTCATAACATAAGCCCAGCTCGCCGGGGCGCACATTAATCGCGTCAAATCCTCGCTGCGCGATCGCGACCGTGCCGATCCTTAGTGTGCAATAAACGCGCTCCATTATTTCGTCCTCATTTTGAATTTTAATTTTATATGCCCTGTATTTGTCAGGCATCCTATTCCAAATTGCCGGATATAAAGGTAATGCCCGATCGACTCGTCGCGCTCGTTGTGGACCTCTACCTCAAACTCGCCAGCGTCAACCGGCATCCATCCACGTTTCCCGTCTGCCGGACAGCCGAAAAATTCAACCGGGATTACCTTTAAATCAGACATTATTTTTTCCTGTTCTTGCGCCGCGAGATTTTTTCCTGTTTTCTTTTTTTCTGGCGCCTGCGGACCCGGTTCGCAAACGACCTCGTTCCGGCATGAAAGCACCCTGAAATCGTTTCAACCTTCTCGCCCTTTATCCGGGTTCGCTTTCCGCCTCGATTCTTGTCTGGGTCCAGCTCGTCCGCAGCCTTGTTGACCGGGACCGTCATTTTCAGCTCGCCATTTTTTTTAAAAGGCTCGATCGCTTTTTTTCCAATGATGGCGTGAGCGCCGGTTGTGATCCCGTCCGCAGCCTTGGCGACCGCCTCCGGGTCCCGGATCGCCTGTTCTTCTTTGGGGTCCATACTCATGATTTCAATTCTCCTCTGGAAATGATATAGTAATAACCGGCTCAGCATTGTCGCCGGGGCCGATCATTATTTTTAATTGAATATTCTTGCGCGCGCTGAGTCCACGGATCGCGACCGTCATTAATGCGGCGGTTATCCCGCGCGGCGCGCGGCGGACAGTATAAAATGCCATTGTTAATATATCATGGAGAATTCCAGCATAATCGTTTGTACTGTCGTTTCTGACTGCCTGTTCAATGGTATTGTGAACCGTATCGGTAATGGCGACGGGGACGGTAAAGCCGCAGTCTTTCGCCTGCTCTGTAACGTCCGCAAGCGTTCCGTCCTTGATGGCGTCCGCTCTGGAATACTTACTCACGATATCGGCATCATTCCAGAAGTTGTCTCGCTTTTCCGGGTTATCAATGACCATTATTTTGCCTCCATGTTTTTAATATAAATAGACTTGAAATTTCCCGATCGTATCCAAAAGGCTTCAAGATACGTTGAGATATCGCTGATTCCATATTCCGATTTAATGCCAGTTAGGTCCTCGCAGACAATTAAATAATGATATGGCTGCAGCATTTTTCGCTCGACCCGCGCGACCTTGAGGGAGCCCCGCGCGCTGGGGTTGGCTGCATAGACGATCCCCGCCCCGGCGTCTGCTGCCGCAACCGACTTGAACCGCCGGGCTTTTTTAAGGTCCCCGGTCAGCGCATAACTTTTATTGTCATTAGAGATCGCCATGATAAAGATCGCCGCCTTGCCCTCGCCTGATTTTAAAACATACATTGGATTATCCTCACGGTTATTGCGCCGATAATAACGCCGACCACGATCCCGGAGATAAAAGCATATCCGGCAACCTTGTGGCCCTGCGTTTCGATCTCCCGGATAAGGGCTCGGAGGCCCTTAATCCGAGATTCATATTCGGCGCAGATTTGTTCGTGTCCTTTTTGAATTTTCATTAATCCCATCCCCTGCAGCCGCAGTAAAAGTTATCAGTTTCCCGGTCCGGTCGGCATTCAAAAAAGGCCAGCTCTAATGATGATTTTACTGTCTTTTTGCAGTAAGTACATTTCGCCGTCCTGTCTGAAAGCGCCGGTTGACTTTCCGCCGGGGTTTTATAATCAAGGTCATTAGTCAGCCCCGCGCATATCGCGCAACACGGATCGCCATAGGCGTCAGTTGCGTTTGCGGAGTGACCGCATTTTAATAATATGCCCTCCATTTTAAGATTCCTTTCTTAATTTTCTCAGACTGTGCCTGTGCAGGTATCCGTCGAATCTCAGGTGATATGGACCGCGCGGCATCTGCCAGAGGCTTACCGGGAATTCTACCGGCTCGAAATTTTTATACTGGTCCAGCACGCCGATCGAGATTGGACGCCTCAGAAATTCCGGTTCCAATGTATGTAAAAATTTCTGCAGCGTCATTCGATCCCCCGCCGTATTTTTTTCCGGCGTCTGGAGTACCACGCAGTATTCTCTTTCGTTAAAGTGCCTGCCCTCGACGTTTTTGATCCGGGGTATCCGGGCGCGCGCCTCGTCCTCGCTATCAAATAAAAGCGCGCCCTGCGGGACCGGCGTAAACGCGATCAGGTCGTCGGTTAATGCTGCGACGTATAGCCACTCGCGCCCCTCGATGGCTGCGCCCAGCCCTTTTGCGATTGAGTATTTCATTTGCCGCCGTCCTTTCCGATTTTATTAAATCGATCGTGATCGTCCGGGTATCCGCGCGCCGCCCAATTCGATATGTCGGCGACGGTTGTTATTAAGGGCGTTTCAAAAAAGCGCGCCGTTGCTTGGTGGTGCGATCTTTCCGGGCGGTTTGCGAGAATCATAAATGTTCCGTCTGCGTATAGTACTATATAATAAATTGACATTTGCCCCGTCCTTTAAAAGTTAAATATTTTATGATACGCGATCGGAGACTCGTACCTGTCTGCCGCTATCAGCTGGCCTCGCGGTCCGGGGACCCGATCGCGCATAGGTCCGATAAATTTGCTCAAGTCGTGTTCCTCAGTCGCCGCCTTGAGATTCGGGTAAATTTTATAGACGACTTTGCCGCGCACGGTCCAGATCAATTTCTGCGGAATATCCTCGCGCGCTGGCGGTCGCTTGATATGTTTTAGTATATCCATTTTATTCTGCCTCGAAATATCCGGCTTCCCGCATTGAGTAAGCGGTATCACCTAAAATTAAATGGTCCAAAACTTTGATCCCAATGATATCGCCTGCCTTGATAGCGATAATCGATCGATGTATATTCAGGGCTGCATCCGTTTTGGATCGCGATTTCGCGGATTCTGGTATTGTATCCCATTGGCTGGCCTCCTTTTTGTGTGTTTATCATCTTCATAACTACAATATAATGATTATTTATGCTCGCGTCAACACCAAAATAATAAAAATATTATCGGCACAAAAGTTGCATAGATTTCAGTAGATTTCTAAAAGTGGGTTAAAAGGGGGTTAAAAGGGGGGTGATCGATGCTCGCGCGGGTCGCCGGCTGCACGGTTCCGGCCGCCTGATGGTCGCGGAGCTGCGCCCTGAACCGGCTCCAGCCCGGTCCGCGACGGCCCAGGAAAAGCGAAAACCGGGCCATTAAAATTTCGCCAAAATCGCGTAGTAAAATGCTTACTACGCCTAACTCCTTATTATGTAGCCAATTAAAAATCGTGTAGTAAAAATAAAAGTTTACTACTACGCTATTTTACTACACTTAACCCCATGTATTGAAACAAGATAGCTTTCTCTGTAGTAGATATTTATTAAAAAATGATATATATATGCGCGCGTTAATCAATGTACTACTCTAAAAATCTTACATATTTTCAGTAAGTCTCTATATATCTGTCGTTCAGATTTTTACTACATTTACTACAATCTTTGCAACCCATTGGAATTGCGGCAGTTATGCGTAGTGAAGGTTGTAGTAAAACGATTTTTCGTAGTCACTACATACCTTTTGTAAACGTTTTTCCGTTTGCCCTTGACTCCATGCCTGCAATTCGCTATATTGTAAACGACCTATGAAATTTGGCATTCATACAAACGCCCCGCAGGTCGCTCGGGAGCTAGACAATATGGTAAAAGACCAGATACCATACGCGACCGCCCTTGCCTTGACCCGCCTTGCACAGGGGGCTCAGGTTGCAGTAAAAACACAGGCCCATTATGCATTTGAACTACGGAATCCTCGCCGCATTGAAGCTGGTATCCGCATAACGCCTGCCCGGAAACAGGATTTCCGCCGAGGGGATATACATTCTGAGGTCTATGATATCGATCCCTTTATGGCGCTGCAAGAGACTGGAGGGCGCAAGACTGCCTCGTCTGGGAGCCTTGCTATCCCGGACGAGCTGGTACATACGAAAAAGAGGACTGCAACGGGCTCGATAAAAAAAGCATGGAAGCCGACCACGCTGATCCGCAGGCAAAGAGACCAGCCGGGCAGGCCCCGTAAATGGGGCAGACACCGTAAACCTCGCCCCTTTATAATGCACTATGGCAGCTCGGGGGGCAGCATAGCGATCCGGGCAGGCCATGAAAGATATCCGCTGATTTATCTCTATCACTTTAAACGCGCAGCCAAAATATCTCCCCGCTTCCAGTTCATTCGGACCGTGGACCGCTGGGTTGCCAAAGAATTCGGCAGACAATTCGCAATGGCAATGCAGCGAGCTCTTAAATAAAACGAGCGCGGGTCCTGTAAAAAAAAATGTAAGCGGGTAACGA